>ENA-OQAA01001069-OQAA01001069.1-human-gut-metagenome-genome-assembly--contig:-NODE-1069-length-15459-cov-12.345095_pt1 | contig 15459 bp, 17 predicted proteins | sample MGYA00242489_ERZ504515 | MGnify/ENA primary metagenome ERZ504515 (study PRJEB26092, sample SAMD00036237) | human gut metagenome | host: Homo sapiens | study: EMG produced TPA metagenomics assembly of...
CCGACTCTCATCGGTGCGAATGTCCACCAAAGTGCCGTAGAGGTCGAAGAAAATCGCGTCATATGGCAAGCCCCGCCGGCGTGGGCTATCGGCAGCATGACCAGCGATGACCCCTCGTTCATTGATCACGTTCAGTATGCTGTTCGACAGCCCCCACCGGCGGGAGCAAGCTTCATATTCACCCACGATTGCGCCGCCAGATAGTGAAGGTGTGGGACGGCAGGGGCAATCGCCGGTTCTCGACTTCGCCTGGCATCTCGTCACCGGAGCAATAGATGCAGGTCCATTCGTCGGGAGCGATTTTCGACACTTCGCCGTACGGGCCGGGCCTCTCCAGATCGGTGGCCAGCTGAGTCCGCGGCTCGCCGGTCGGGTTGATGGCCACGCAATCGTCGCCCACACGGAACACCACGATCTCATCGGTACGCGGCACGATCATGCGGGCCCCGCCAAAGTAGGCCGGATTGCTGCGGCGCAGACGAATCAGCGCGGCATAATGATTCACCAACGCGCCCATGCGCTGCGCCCGCCGCCAATCAACTGGTTCAGGGCGGACGGGCTGCAATACGAATCGGAGACGCCGTGCTTGGTACGCGCGAACTCCTCGCCCGAAAGCATGAACGGCACACGGCCGCGGAGAACACGATGCCGGCGGCCAAACGGTTGGCGCGTATCAGATCCGTGCTGGACTCGTCCTGGGCGTCGTAGTCGACATCCGTGGGCACTCGGCGCATCGAAGCACACAGCTTGTCCCACAGTCAGATCGTCGTGGGCGGAAACGTACTGGCTCGATCAGGTCGACGCCCATCGCGGGGTGCTGGGCGCCCTGGCCGGCAAACAGAAACGCTACGCCACCCATGCGCACGCACCCTTCAGGACGTGCTCGGCGCCATCGACCAGGTCGTCAACGATTTCACGTGCGCTTTGGCGCTCGTTGACCATGCCGGCAATCTGTCCACACAAAAACGAGCCCTCTTCGTAATTGCCGTCCTTGGCGGCCTTGCGAAGGGCGCCCGTGCCCATGGCCCCGAGCTCCTCGACGCTTACGCCCGCCGCCTCGCTCTTGGCGTAGGCGTTGGTGAAGGGGCTCTTGAGGCACGCACCGGGTGTCCCGTCGAGCGGCCGGTCGCACGCGTCGAGGTGTCGTTGGCCTTCAGGACCATCTCCTTGTACTGCTCCGATACGGTGCACTCATCTGCGATCAGAAAGCGCGTACCCACCTGCACGCCGGCGGCGCCCAGCATAAAGGCGGCCGCCACGCCGCGGCCATCAGCGATACCGCCAGCCGCAACCACGGGAATATCGACCGCATCGACAACCTGCGGCACCAGTGCCATCGTCGAGGTCTCGCCAATATGGCCGCCTGATTCGGTACCCTCGGCAACCACGGCAGTGGCTCCACGACGCGCCACGAGGCGCGCCAGCGCCACCGAGGCAACGACCGGGATGACCTTGATGCCCGCCTCGTTCCACGCCTTCATGTACTTGGTGGGATTGCCGGCACCCGTCACGACGACCGGCACCCGCTCGTCAATCACGACCCGCGCGACCTCGTCGGCAAACGGGCTCATGAGCATGACGTTGACGCCAAAGGGCTTATCCGTCCTGGCGCGCAGCTCATGAATCTGGTCGCGCAGCCAGTTGCGTCGGCGTTCATGCCGCGATAATCCCTAAGCCGCCCGCCTCGGACACTGCGGACGCCAGCGAGGCGTCGGCGATCCAGGCCATACCGCCCTGGAACACGGGCTTTTCGATGCCGAGCAGATCGCAGAGAGGAGTCTTGAGCATCTCTACTTCTCCAATGCCGCCTCGACCGTATCGGCGAACTCGCCGACCGTCTTGGGGTTCTCCTCGGTATCGAGCTGGATGCCAAACTCGTCCTCAACGGCGACGAGGATCTCGACGGTGCCCAGACTGTCGAGACCAATCTCCTCGAGCGTGGACTCGGGCTTCATCTCGACGTCGTCAAGACCGGCGGTCTCGCGGATAACATCGCAAACGCGCTCGGAGGTCTTCTGATCTGCATGGTAGTTCTCCTTTGTTTGTGCCCTAGGGGCGTTTTATTTCCTATGTGCGACTACTTCCAACGAAGTAGATAGCCACCTATATCCAGACCGGCGCCAAATCCAACGAGGGCGATGGTGTCGCCCGCATTCAGTGCGTTGGTGCGCGCCAGCCGATCAAGCGCAAAGGGAATACAGGCGCTCGAAATATTGCCGGTCTCGCGCAGCGTTCGAACCACGCGCTCGCCTGGCACGCCGAGGCGCTTGACTGCCTGGCTCAGGATTCGTTCGTTAGCCTGATGGAATACAAAATGGTCGATGTCTTCGACCGAAATGCCCGCATCGCTCGCAAGCTTATGAACCGTGTCACAGATGGCGTTGACGCCGAACTTGAACACACGGCGGCCATTCATGGACAGCACGCTCTCGCTATCTACGGAGGCCTTAAACGGCGAGGTGCCGACCAGTCCGGGAACGCGCAACGTCTCGACGTCGGACGCCGTCGAAAGCTCAACGGCAAGGGGGCTGTCTCCCCCGGCCTCAATCACCGCGGCGCCTGCCCCATCGCCAAAGAGCACGCAGGTGGCGCGGTCGGTCCAGTCGAGCGCGCGCGTCATCTGCTCGGCGGCAACGACAAGCACATGCTTGGCTCGTCTCGGGCGATATAGCCCTCGGCAACATCGAGCGCAAATACGAAGCCGGCGCAGGCCGCCGAGACATCGAAGGCAGGGCACGTCGCGCCTAGTCGCTCAGCAACGGCACACGCCTCAGCGGGAACAAGATGGTCACCCGTCGTCGTCGAGCAGACGATCAAATCCAACTGGCTCGCGTCGATTCCGGACACCTGGAGTGCCCGCTCGCTCGCCGCTACGGCAAGGTCATCAAGTGACTCGGTGGTGCAGACGTGGCGGCTCTTGATACCTGTGCGGGTAAAAATCCACTCATCCGAGGTATCGAGGAACTCGGACAGCTCGTCATTGGAAACACTGCGCTTAGGAAGCGCCGAGCCCGTTCCAAGAATCGTGAAACCCATCACTAACCTCCTTTGAGTTGTTGACGTGTTTACATCGACCATGAGAGGATAGCGCATTTCAGTCGTTGTTGACGTGTTAGCATTAAATTGCCCAAATGCGACACAGGCTTCACATTGTGTCTATCTCTCGACACCATTGCGTTATTCACTTATTCATTAAGGAGGTAGCAGCCGTTATGGATGCCAAATTAACGATAGTCGACGTAACCGGATCGACCAACGATGACCTGCTCGAAGCAGGAAAACAGGGAGCGCCGCACGGCACAGGACTTGCCGCCCGGACTCAGACAGCAGGACGCGGCCGACGCGGCCACAAGTGGGATTCAACCGCCGGCAATCTGTTACTCTCGATTGTCCTACGTCCTCGTGTTGATCCCGCCAAGTACTCTGGCCTTGCCGCCGTCAGCGGCCTAGCGGTGCTCGAGGCGCTCGAAAAGCAGGGTCTTGCAAACGAGATTGGCCTCAAATGGCCCAACGACCTGGTCGCGCGAGGACGCAAGCTCGGCGGCATTCTGGTCGAAGCCGCACGCGATAACGAAGGCAACCCCTTTGCGGTCTGTGGCATCGGCGTCAACGTGAACTATGTGCCCACGGAGGTGCCCGATGGCGGCCTGCCGGCAATCGGTCTCTCGGACCTTAACGAGAACGTTCCTGCTGTCGACATGCTCCTCGATGAGGTCTATCACGCAGTTATAGACGCTGTAGATGCCTGGGCAGAACGCCTCAACGCCATGGAAGAAAACACCGGATCGCTCGCGCCCGTCCACGGCGAATATGTCGCTCACCTCAATTGGATTGGAAAGCACGTTATCGCCCGCTCCCCTGCCGGTGACGAGCAGGCGCGAGGCATCTTTAAAACCGTCGATACCTTTGGACGCGCGTGCATCGAAACAGAAGACGCTTGCGATCCTTCCATTTTGAGGAGGCGTCGCTGCGCCCCTTGGGCGAATAGGGCGCCGCAGCCACCTACTCAGCAGCATTACCAGGCGGTCAAAACCCATCATGCAAAACAAAAGAGCCCCGCTACCGTAATGGCAGCGGGGCTCTGTAAGCTATGAGCGATATCGCTTAGAGCTTGATGTCGATGTCGACGCCAGCGGGGAGGTCGAGACGCATGAGCGAATCAACGGTGCCCGAGGTGGGGTCGAGGATGTCGATGAGGCGCTTGTGGGTGCGCATCTCGAACTGCTCACGGGAGTCCTTGTTCACGTGCGGCGAGCGGATAACCGTGTACAGGTTGCGCTCGGTGGGCAGGGGGACAGGACCGGAAACGCGAGCACCGGTCTTCTGAGCGGTCTCGACGATGAGCTTCGCGGACTGATCGACGACCTCGTGATCATAGCCCTTGAGGCGAATGCGGATCTTCTGGGTAGCCAACTTAAACCTCCAAAGAGTGCGAGAGATGTTCTCGCGGATTACGTAACAGGGAGCTCGAACTTAGGCGTTCTTGCTCATGACCTCGTCCACGATGGACTTGGGCGCGGGCTCATAAGAGTCGAACTGCATCGTGTAGGATGCACGGCCCTGGGTCTGGGAGCGAAGGTCGGTAGCGTAACCGAACATCTCGCCCAGCGGCACCTTGGCACGGATGAGCTTGCTGTTCTTGCGATCCTCCATGCCCTCGATCTTGCCGCGGCGACCGGAGAGGTTGCCCATAACGTCGCCCATGTACTGCTCGGGGGTCTCGACCTCGACAGCCATGATCGGCTCGAGCAGCTGCGGATCGGACTTCTTGAGAGCGTCCTTGATAGCCATGGAACCGGCGATCTTGAAGGCGGCCTCGGAGGAGTCGACCTCGTGGTAAGAACCGTCGAACAGGGTGACCTTAACGTCGAGGACCGGGAAGCCGGCGATAACACCGGTGTTCAGGGCCTCCTGGATGCCCTTGTCGATGGACGGGATGTACTCCTTGGGCACGACGCCGCCGACGATAGCGTTGACGAACTCGTAGCCGAAGCCCTCCTCCATCTTCTCGAGCTTGATGACGGCGTGGCCGTACTGACCGCGACCGCCGGACTGACGGACGAACTTGCCCTCAGCCTTCTCGACGTCGTGACCGGCGGTCTCGCGGTAGGCAACCTGGGGCTTACCGACGTTAGCGTCAACCTTGAACTCGCGGAGCAGACGGTCGACGATGATCTCGAGGTGCAGCTCGCCCATGCCGGCGATGATGGTCTGGCCGGTCTCGTGGTTGGTGGACACCTGGAAGGTCGGGTCCTCCTCGGCGAGCTTGGTCAGAGCCAGGGACATCTTGTCCTGCTCGGCCTTGGTCTTGGGCTCGATGGCAACGTCGATAACGGGCTTAGCGAACTCGATCTTCTCGAGGACGATCTCCTTGCCCTCGGCGCACAGGGTGTCACCGGTGGTGGAGTTCTTGAAGCCGACGCAAGCGACGATGTCGCCGGCGGCAGCGTCGTCACGGTCGATACGCTCGGCGGCGTTCATCTCGAGGATGCGGCCGAGACGCTCGCGCTGACCGTTGGAAGCGTTGACCACGTAGGAGCCGGACTCGGCGCGGCCGGAGTAAACGCGGACGTAGGTGAGCTTACCGACGAACGGGTCGGTCATGATCTTGAAGACCAGGCCGGAGAAAGGCTCGTCGAAGGAAGGATGACGCTGGATCTCCTCGCCGGTGTCCGGATCGGTACCGGTGACGGCCTCAACGTCGAGCGGGCTGGGCAGGTAGTCGACGACAGCGTCGAGCAGCTCCTGAACGCCCTTGTTCTTGTAGCGGAGCCCACGAAGACGAGGTTGAGCTCGTTGGCCAGAACGCCCTTGCGCAGAGCAGCCTTGAGCTCCTCGACGGTGAAGTCCTCCTCCATGAGGATCTTCTCCATGAGCTCGTCGTCAAAGCTGGCAGCAGCGTCGAGGAGCTCCTCGCGCTTGGTGGCAGCGATGTCGGCAAACTCAGCCGGGATCTCGTCCATCGGCTCGGGGTAGGTCATGCCCTTCTCGTCGGCCTTGAAGTCCCATGCAGTCATGGTAACGAGGTCGATGACGCCCCAGAAGTTGTCCTCGGCGCCCATCGGGACCTGAGCGGCCACGGCGTTGGCGTCGAGACGATCCTTCATGGTCTCGATAGCGTTGAAGAAGTCAGCGCCCACGCGGTCATACTTGTTGATGAAGGCGATGCGGGGGACGTTGAAGGTAGAAGCCTGACGCCAAACGGTCTCAGACTGGGGCTGAACGCCGGCAACGGCGTCGAAGACGGCGACAGCGCCATCGAGGACGCGCAGGCAGCGCTCGACCTCGGCGGTGAAGTCAACGTGGCCCGGGGTGTCGATGATCTGGATGCGGTAGTCCTTACCGTCCTTGTTCCAGAAGCACGTGGTAGCAGCGGAGGTAATGGTTACGCCGCGCTCCTGCTCCTGAACCATCCAGTCCATGGTGGCAGCGCCCTCATGGACCTCACCGATCTTGTGGGTCTTACCGGTGTAGTAAAGAATACGCTCGGTCGTGGTGGTCTTACCGGCATCGATGTGGCCATGATGCCGATGTTACGGGTATCGGAAAGCTTGTACTTAGCTTAGCCATGTTAGTTCCTTACCTTAACTTACCAACGATAGTGAGAGAACGCGCGGTTGGCCTCGGCCATCTTGAAGACGTCCTCACGCTTCTTGACGGAAGCGCCAAGACCGTTGGAGGCGTCGAGGATCTCGTTAGCGAGACGCTCGGCCATGGTCTTCTCCTTGCGAGCGCGGGAGAAGTTGACGATCCAGCGGATGCCCAGAGCGGTGGAACGACGGGAGTTGACCTCCATCGGGACCTGATAGGTAGCGCCACCGACACGCTTGGGCTTAACCTCGAGCGTGGGCTTGACGTTGTCCATAGCCTTCTTGAAGGTAGCGAGAGCGTCGCCACCCTCGGACTTCTCGGCAACGATCTCGAAAGCGGTGTAAACGATGCGCTCAGCGGTGGCCTTCTTGCCGTCAAGAAGGACCTTGTTGATGAGCTGAGTCACCAGGCGGTTGTTGTAAACGGCGTCAGGCTGAACCTCACGACGATTAGCTGCTGCACGACGCGGCATGTGAAATCTCCTTAAGTGTCTACCGTGCGGCGCTTAGGCGGCGCACGGCGAAAGTATCAAAACGTTATCTGGCTTATTTAGCCTTGGGGCGCTTAGCACCGTACTTGGAACGGGCCTGCATACGGTTCTGGACCGGAGCAGCGTCGTAGGCGCCACGGATGACGTGATAACGGACACCAGGGAGGTCACGGACACGACCGCCGCGGACGAGCACGATGGAGTGCTCCTGCAGGTTGTGGCCCTCACCCGGGATGTAAGCAGTAACTTCGATGCCGTTGACGAGGCGAACACGGGCAACCTTACGAAGAGCCGAGTTCGGCTTCTTGGGGCTCGTGGTGAAGACGCGGGTGCACACGCCGCGCTTCTGGGAGTTGTGCTGCAGAGCAGCGTTCTTGGACTTCTTGGGCACGGAACGACGGCCCTGGCGAACCAGCTGGTTAATAGTAGGCAAAGCGTACTCCTTCTCGAATGATTCCAGCTTTCTGTAAAGTGCAACGGCTTGAATCGAGGGGTCAGCATCCCCCTACGAAACACGCAGTTCGATAGGATACGTGCCGTTAGCTGTGCCGTCAACAGACCACGCCGCCGGGCGTATCCCAAAATAGCCATATTTCCGCAAAGCCTCCATAAAAGGAATCCCCGCCTGTGCGCAAGTGCCATTCCAGCCGTCCATGTAACGCAAAATGGCCGCTTCCTCTAGCAGGAAGCGGCCTAGACCTTACGAATAGACGATGGTAAAGGGTACTTCTGTTTCGGTCTCTCCTGTTGATGTGCATCTCGTGCCCTCGAGGGTCACCGAGACCACTTGATCGACATTGATCAGTTTTGTCGGAACCCAGATGTTCTCTCCGCTATTGCGCGCCATCGAAACATAGAAATTGTACGCCCCTGCGTCGTCATCTTCGATAATCTGCTCCGATCCATCCTTGTAGCTGACGGTCAGTTTATGATCAACTGCTTCATAGCCCAGATCATCGATGTGCGTCTGGATGGAAAACGGGCTGATCTCGAGAGGCGAGTCGTCGGAGCGGAGCTCCTTTGTATCGACGTGCGCTCCGACGTTAAACTCTGGCGTCGATACCTCGATCACCTTCGCATCCTCACCTTTGCCCTCCGTCCAACTGATATTCCAGGTGACCGCATGTCGTAAATCTCGATCGCGATTCCAAGATGCAAAGTACATCGTGCCGTTAATGACCGTGTCGCTTGATGTGTCTTTATCAATGGTGCAGCGTGTATCAGCCATTCCTCGCCGAAGTTCATGCTGGGTGTACTGACGCCCCCTTCTTCTTCACCATAGAGAACAAGTTCGCCAAGCTCTGCCGCCGGCTTGTAGTAGCTAACGCCATTCGGATTGGACAATGTAAACGTCACAGCACCGCAACCGTTCTCGTCGATTGCCATCTCATGAATGTCGAGCGTATAGCCGTTGCCCTCGACGGACAGATTGACCTTCTGGACTGCACCCTCCAGGCTTTGGGGCGCGATACCATCACCAAACTCTCTGGTGTAGGTATATTTCGTCCCCGACGAGCCGCCATTTGTCCAGGTAACGGACTCTCCGTTGCCATGGTTTCCCCAGGCAGAGGCAAAATAACTGGAATTGACAACAGCGTAGGCGACCCCTCCGGTCGCCAGCACTCCGGCAAGACATCCGATTACGGCAACATACAGAGCTTCGCGTGACCCTTTCGGCGAAGCGGCTCGCCAGCAGCGGCATAAAGAACACGGTCAGCAAGATCGCTATCGGCTTGGACGGACTCGAAGGCCTGCTTGATCTGGTTGGATTTCACGGTCGCCCTCCTCTAGGATGAACTTGAGCTTCGATCTGCCGCGAGCTAAACGCGTTCGAACGGTCGCGGCTGGCACATGCAGTAACTCGGCAATTTCTGAAGTCGAGAAGCCCAGATAGTAATAGAGCACGATGGAGATACGGAATCGTTCCGGAAGCCGCATGACGTCTAATAGGACGGCCTTGGTCTCGTCCTGCGCCGTCAAGAGCGAATCGGTCAGACTTTCAATATCCTCCACGCGCCTCCACGGCTTTCGAAAGAGAGATTTGCATTCATTGATCGTGACCCGGATGAGCCATCGACGAAGATGCTCCCAGCTTTCAAAATGCGTATCGCTTTTGAGTAACTTTAGAAAGACGTCTTGAGCGACATCGTCGGCGTCAGCGCGATCACGCAGATACGTCAAGGCGATTCGGAACACGACATCTCGGTGATCCTCGACCGCCTGTCTAAAAGCTTGTTCTTCCATAATCACCTCCCGGTGACACTGATGGTTCTTGATGGGGCCCTCACCATAGATACGCTTTGACCAAACGGAATGTTTCAAATTCAAGCAGGAAAAACTACCAAAATAAACCTGTCCTTTTTTGCAAGTGATCAACGGAACGCAACAAGTTGAGCATACGCAAGCGAGCGGCCCCCAGAGCGTACAAGGTGGCATGAAAAAGGCAGGGCATTGACCTTTTGGTCATGCCCTGCCTTTTGAATGACAGATTGTAGCTCTGGGGCCGCGCAGCGACGGAGGTCGCCGCCGTTCGTTAGAACGGCGGAACTAATTACTCCTCGTCGTTGTCCTTGGCCTCTTCGGCGTCGTCGGTGTCCACGAGCTGGTTGAGCAGCTCGTCGAGGGAAGCCATGTCCTCGTTGATCGCGCCGTTGGCGGGAGCTTCTTGTCGTCGATCGGGGCGCCCAGGAGCTCCTCGTCGGCGTCGGCGTGATGCGTCGGAGCGGAGGTACCCAGCAGGATATCGTCCGGACCGTCGGGGCTAAAGACCATCTGCAGCAGCTGCGAGAGGTCTTCCTCGTCGGCAACGTCGTCGTTGTTCTCGAGGATGTAGAGCAGATCGTGGGCCTCCAGGCCGTCACGGAGCTCCTCGATCGCCTTGGCGCCGATGCCATCGATGCGCAGCAGATCCTCCTCGGACTTGCCAACCAGGTCGCCGACCGTCTCGATGCCAACCTCGCTGAACTTGTTGGTCCAGCGCTGCGACACGCCCAGATCGTCGAACAGGTACAGACGAGCCTTCTCGGCGGAGATGGTGTGGCCGTTGCGGGTGAACGAACCGTCAGCACCACCGAACTCGTCGTAGCCGGCCCAGTCGAGCTGCTGCGGGAGCTGCTCGTCCAGGTCCTTGAGCTCCACAGGAGCCCACTCGGGCAGCGACTTGGCGTTGGGCGAAGCCGGGCCGTCGATGTCCACGTAGCCGTCGGCCGTGCGATACGTCAGCTTGGCGTTGGCGTACGCTTGAGGCCGGTACCAGCCGGGATCTTCTTACCGACGATGACGTTGGACTTAAGGTCGAGCAGGTGGTCGACCTTGCCCTCGATGGCAGCCTCGGTAAGGACGCCAGCGGTACGAATGAACGAAGCGCTCGACAGCCAGGAGTCGATGTTGGACGCGACCTTGAGCGTACCCAGGATGACGGGCTCGGCACAGGAGCCTGACCGCCCAGACGGGCAACGCGCTCGACCTCGTCGGCAAACTCGTAGCGGTCGACGTACTGACCAAGCAGGTACTTGGAGTCGCCGGGGTTGGTGATCTGAACGCGACGCAGCATCTGGCGTGCGAGCACCTCGATGTGCTTGTCGTTCAGGTCGACGCCCTGGCTGGTGTAGACGTCCTTGACGCTCTCGACGAAGGTGTGCATCGTCGACTCGATGTCGGTCAGCTTGCGCAGGTTGCGGAAGTTGACGAAGCCCTTGGTGATCTGGTCGCCAGCGCGAACCTCGCAGCCGTCCTCGATCTCGGGCATGAAGCGCACCGAAGCGGGGACGCGACGCTCGTCGAGGACACGGGTGTGATCCTCGGAGTCGGTGAGCGTCAGCACGTACTCGGACTTCTCGGGCTTAATCGAGAGGTGACCGGAGTACGGAGCCAGCTCGGCCTCGCGACCCAGGATCTTCTCGTTGACGTTGCCGACGATATCGAACATACGGCTGACCGTAGGCAGACCCTGCGTAATATCGTCGACGCCAGCGACGCCGCCGGAGTGAATGGTACGCATCGTAAGCTGCGTACCGGGCTCGCCGATGGACTGGGCGGCAATAATGCCGACCGCGGTACCGATGGCGACCGGACGACGGGTGGAAAGATCCCAGCCGTAGCACTTCTGGCACACGCCGTACTTGGAGCGGCAGGTGAGCAGCGCGCGAAGCTTGACCTTCTTAAGGCCGGCATCGACCATCTTCTGGATGTCAGCGACCTTCTCGATGTAGCCGTCCTGCTCAAAGAGCACGGTACCATCGGGAGCCACGACGTCCTCAATGAAGCAACGGCCGACGAGGTCGGTGTTGAGGTCGGTGGTGCCGGGGATGATGAGGTTGTAGGTGACGCCTCGTGCGTACCGCAGTCCTCCTCGCGGACGATGACGTCTTGGGCCACGTCGACCAGACGACGGGTCAGGTAACCAGAGTCCGAGGTGTGGGATGCGGTATCGACCAGGCCCTTACGGGCGCCGTAGGTCGAAATGAAGTACTCGAGCGGCAGCAGGCCCTCGCGGAAGTTCGCCTTAATGGGAAGGTCGATCGTCTCGCCGGACATGTCTGCCATCAGGCCACGCATGCCGCCGAGCTGACGCAGCTGGGTCTTAGAACCACGGGCGCCGGAGTCGGCCATCATGTAGAGCGGGTTCTCCTCGTCGAACAAGTCGAGCATGAGCGCTGCGACCTTGTCGGTACAAGCGGTCCACTCGTTAACGACTTCGATGTGGCGCTCCGTCTCGTTGATGAAGCCCTCCTCGAAGTACTCGTTGATCTGGTCGACGTTAGCCTGGGCGCGGTCGAGCAGCTCCTGCTTCTCGGCAGGGATGAGAGCGTCCCACACCGAGATGGTGAGGCCGGCGCGGGTAGCGTAGTGGAAGCCGGAGTACTTGATGGCGTCGAGGATCGGACCGACCTTGGCCTCGGGGTAACGATCGCAGCAGTCGGCAACCAGCTTGGCCACGTCGCCCTTGACCATCTTGTAGTTCATGAACTCGTAGTCTTCGGGCAGGCACTGGCGGTTGAAGATGATGCGACCGATAGAGGTCTCGAAGCGTGCGGTCTTGTTACCGGTGACGTCGTAGTCGACAAACTCGTTCTTGCCATTCTTGACGCGGAAGATACGGGTGCCGTCCTCGTTGATGACGTTGGCGTTCTCGGCGGACACGCGGACCTGAATCTTGGCCTGCATGTCGACCTCGGAGCGGCAGTCATAGGCGTGCAGCGCGTCGTCGAAGCTCGAGAACACGTGGTTCTCGCCCGGCAGACCGTCGCGGACCTGGGTGAGGTAGTACACACCGATGATCATGTCCTGCGAGGGGATGTTGACCGGCTTGCCGGATGCCGGCGAGCGCAGGTTGTTCGCAGAGAGCATGAGCACGCGGGCCTCGGCCTGAGCCTGGCTGGACAGCGGCACGTGGACAGACATCTGGTCGCCGTCGAAGTCGGCGTTGAAGGGCGAGCAGACCAGCGGGTGCAGGTGGATAGCCTTGCCCTCGACCAGAACCGGCTCAAAGGCCTGGATGGACAGACGGTGCAGGGTCGGTGCGCGGTTGAGCAGCACGACGCGGCCGTCGATGACCTCTTCGAGGATATCCCACACAAAGGTGGCACCGCGGTCGATAGCGCGCTTGGCGCCCTTGATGTTCTCGACCTTGCCAAGCTCGACCAGGCGCTTCATGACGAAGGGCTTGAAGAGCTCCAGCGCCATGGTCTTGGGCAGACCGCACTGGTGCAGCAGCAGCTTGGGGTCGGTAACGATAACCGAACGGCCGGAGTAGTCGACACGCTTACCCAGCAGGTTCTGACGGAAACGGCCCTGCTTGCCCTTGAGGGCCTCGGCGAGCGACTTGAGCGGGCGACCGCCACGGCCAGAGACCGGGCGACCACGACGACCGTTGTCGAACAGGGCGTCCACGGACTCCTGGAGCATGCGCTTCTCGTTGTTCACGATGATCGCAGGGGCGTCCAGGTCGAGCAGGCGCTTGAGTCGGTTGTTACGGTTGATCACGCGACGATACAGGTCGTTGAGGTCGGACGCGGCGAAGCGGCCGCCGTCGAGCTGGACCATCGGGCGCAGATCGGGCGGAATGACCGGGATGACGTCCAGGATCATGTTCGCGGGGCTGTTGCCGCCCTTCAGGAAGGCGTCAACGACCTCAAGGCGCTTGACGGCCTTCTCGCGCTTCTGCTTCTGGGAGTCCTCGTCGGCGATGATGGCCTTGAGCTTCTCGGCCTCGGAGGGGAGGTCGATGGCAGCAAGCAGGTCGCGGACGGCCTCGGCACCCATACCACCCTTGAAGTACATGGAGTAGTAGCGGGTCATCTCGCGGAACAGCGGCTCATCGGAGATGAGGTCGCGCTCGGTGAGCTTCATGAAGGCGTTGAAGGCGTCCGTGCGGAGCTGCTTCTCGTCCTTGCACTCTTCCTCGATGTCGACGATGCCAGAGGCGATTTCCTCGGGGGTCAGCGGCTCCTCATCGGAGAACTCGTCAAAGTTCTCGGGGTTGCCCTGCTCCTTGAGGGATTCGATCTGGCGGGCGCACTCGGCATCGATCTCTTCCAGATCGGCGGCGAGCTCCTCGCGCAGGTCGTCAGCGTCGGCCTCGCGAGCCTCGTAGTCTACCTCGGTGATGATGTAGCTGGCAAAGTACAGAACCTTCTCGAGGTCCTTGGACTTGATGTCGAGCATACGGCTCATCGGGAAGCTCGTGGGGCTCTTGAAGTACCAGATGTGGGACACGGGAGCGGCGAGCTCGATGTGGCCCATGCGGTCGCGACGCACCTTGGCCGAGGTAACCTCGACGCCGCAGCGCTCGCAGACGATGCCCTTAAAGCGGATGCCCTTGTACTTGCCGCAGGAGCACTCCCAGTCCTTGGCGGGACCGAAGATCTTCTCGCAGAACAGGCCGTCCTTCTCGGGCTTGAGGGTACGGTAATTGATGGTCTCCGGCTTCTTGACCTCACCGTGCGACCAGGAACGGATCTGGTCGGCGGAGGCAAGGGAGATCTTTACCGAGTCAAAATCAGTAGCTTCGAAATCTGCCACAGTCAACTACTCCTTATCAGTGGTCGTGGCGGCGACAGCCTCGGGTGCTCGCGGTCTCGGCATCCTGGGCCTCGACGTCGGCGTCAACGCCGGCGAGCGCGGCCAGGTCATCGAGGGCAGAGGTCTCCTCGGCGGTCACAGGGGCGGAGGCGTCCTCGTCGGCATCGTGCATGGGCTCGATGTCCAGCGCGAGGGAACGGATCTCCTTGACGAGAACCTTGAAGGACTCGGGGATACCCGGGACAGGAACGTTCTCGCCCTTGACGATGGACTCGTAGGTCTTGACGCGGCCCACGGTATCGTCGGACTTGACGGTCAAGATCTCCTGCAGGACGTTGGAAGCACCGTATGCGTACAGTGCCCAAACTTCCATCTCGCCGAAGCGCTGGCCGCCGAACTGAGCCTTGCCGCCCAGCGGCTGCTGGGTAACCAGGCTGTAAGGGCCGGTCGAACGGGCGTGGATCTTGTCGTCGACCATGTGGCCGAGCTTGAGGATGTAGGACGTACCCACGGTAATGGGCTCGCGGAACTCCTCGCCGGTGCGGCCGTCGAACAGGCGGGTCTTGCCGCGCTCGTCAAGCTGGGTAACAAACTCGGGGCGCATGTGATCGCCAAAGGCAGCGGTGGCCTTGTTGAGCATGTTCTTGTTGGCGCGACGGATGACCTCGGCGATCTCGTCCTCCTTGGCGCCGTCGAAGACGGGCGTCGCGGTGAAGAACGGACCGGGGACATACTTGTCGGAGTCGGCATCCTCGGTATCCCAACCGCAGGCAGCAGCCCAGCCAAGGTGGCACTCGAGCAGCTGGCCGACGTTCATACGCGAAGGAACGCCCAGCGGGTTGAGGATAACGTCGATCGGGGTACCGTCAGCCATGTAGGGCATGTCCTCGACCGGCAGAACGTTACAGATAACACCCTTGTTGCCGTGGCGACCGGCGATCTTATCGCCCTGCTGGATCTTACGACGCTGGGCGACGTAGACGCGCACCTGCTCGTTGACGCCGGGGGCCAGGTCGTCGCCGTTCTCGCGGCTAAAGCGGACGACGTCGATGACGCGGCCGTAAGCGCCGTGAGGCATCTTAAGGGAGGTGTCGCGAACGTCGTGAGCCTTGGCACCGAAGATGGCGCGCAGCAGGCGCTCCTCGGCGGTCAAAGCGCTCTCGCCCTTAGGCGTGACCTTGCCGACCAGGATGTCGCCAGGGCCGACCTCGGCGCGATGCGGATGATGCCGTCCTCGTCGAGGTTGGCAAGCATGTCCTCGGAGAGGTTCGGGATCTCGCGGGTGATCTCCTCGGGGCCGAGCTTGGTGTCGCGGGCGCGATCTCGTGACGGGTGATATTGATGGTCGTCAGCAG
>ENA-OQAA01001070-OQAA01001070.1-human-gut-metagenome-genome-assembly--contig:-NODE-1070-length-15455-cov-2.227753_pt1 | contig 15455 bp, 18 predicted proteins | sample MGYA00242489_ERZ504515 | MGnify/ENA primary metagenome ERZ504515 (study PRJEB26092, sample SAMD00036237) | human gut metagenome | host: Homo sapiens | study: EMG produced TPA metagenomics assembly of...
AGTTATGATTATGGTGACCGTGACTTTCTGGACTTCTCTACGCGTGCCGGCAAGCAGTTTGTCTGGATTATATGTTCCTTCGGGCTGGGGTTTGTGCTGCTGATGCTGGATGATTCCCTCTATGACATGTTCTCCTACCTTATATATATAGGCTGATGCTGTTGCTGATTGTCACGATATTCATTGCGCCCGACACGAAAGGGTCGCGGTCGTGGCTCATCCTGGGGCCGGTCAGTTTGCAGCCGGCGGAGTTTGCCAAGTTTGCCACGGCGCTGGCGCTTGCCAAGTATATGAGTGCCTACTCGTTTACGATGAAGAATTGGAAAAGCTCCCTTATGTTGGCTTTCCTGATTCTCTTCCCCATGTTGCTGATTATCCTACAGCGGGAGACGGGTTCGGCATTGGTGTACTCTGCATTTTTCCTGATGCTTTATCGGGAGGGAATGCCGGGCGTGGTACTGTTCTCGGGTATATGTGCAGTGGCCTACTTTGTGGTGGGCATCCGTTTTGATGCGGTGATGATTGCCGATACACCGACGCCTATCGGAGAATTTGCCGTACTGCTGATGGTACTGCTCTTTGCCGGAGGTATGGTGTGGGTTTATAAAAAGCGCTGGGAACCCACACGGAATATTATCGGCGGTTCGCTGGGAGTGCTGCTCGTGGCTTATCTGATTTCGGAATATGTGGTACCCTTCAACTTGGTGTGGGTGCAGTGGGGGCTTTGTGCACTTGTTGTCGGGTATCTTGTCTTTCTTTCTTTAAGCGAGCGCATTTATCTTATTTTCTGATTGGGCTGTTTGCTTTGGGTTCGATAGGTTTCCTCTACTCCAGCGACTACTTCTTCAATAAAGTGCTGGAGCCCCATCAACAGATACGTATCAAGGTGGTGCTCGGTATGGAAGAGGACCTTGCTGGTGCCGGCTATAACGTGAACCAGTCGAAGATAGCCATCGGCTCCGGGGGGCTGACCGGCAAAGGTTTCTTGAATGGTACGCAGACAAAGCTGAAGTATGTGCCGGAGCAAGATACGGACTTCATTTTTTGCACCGTGGGTGAGGAGGAAGGATTCGTAGGGTCTACGGCTGTACTATTACTGTTCCTTATTCTTATTTTACGGCTGATTGTCGTGGCCGAGCGGCAGCAATCTCCCTTTGGCCGGGTGTATGGTTATTCTGTGCTTAGTATATTCTTGTTCCATCTATTCATCAATATAGGCATGGTGCTGGGGCTGACCCCCGTCATCGGTATCCCGTTGCCTTTCTTCAGTTACGGAGGTTCTTCTCTCTGGGGATTCACAATCCTGCTGTTTATCTTTCTGCGGATTGATGCGGGACGTAATCGCCGAATTTAGTTATGACCGTTTCCTTGTGGGACATACGAATGGACTTGATTATCATTACATTGCATTTACACATTGTTTACATCGTAATGTAACGGCCGTTACATCGCATTGTAACGTCCTTTACGCTGTATCGTAACGACTTTACGCTATATTGTAACGCCCTTTACATGCTGGTGTAACGGTCGTTACATCCTGGCGTAAAAGACGTAACGCTACGAGGTAAGAGGGCAAGTTATGATACCCCGCCCGTTTCCGCTTCAAGGAGACGTGAGTGGGAGACTGAGGTGGTTGTTAGAAGAAGGTAATAAAGAACAATAGGGAGTTCCTATCTCTTCAGTTTGATGCCGATGTCATTGATTCCTTGCAGCCTTTCGTCCGGTAGCGTATAGGCCACTTTAAAGAGGTAGGTGCCGGGTTTGCCGATTCGAACGCTTCCTGCGGAGACGGCAGTCTGATAGAGACCTCCCCAGCCGTCACCTTTCCAGATTCCTTCTTTGTCCGCGAGGATTAGCTGTATGGTGTCCGTGGGTGACGGAATGGAATCTGCGGTGGTGTAGCAGATGGATAGAGGTAGATTCTGATAGGGGTAGTTGCTTCGGTTACGAACTTCCAAAGACAGTTTGTAGTAGGTCAGTGAGTCGGTGACCTTCACGTCGAAAGAGAGCGTGTCTTCGCGCAGCCAGCCTTCGGTGGGAAGGGATTGGAAGGAATGGTATACAGTCTGTTTGTCGCAAGCGCTCAGCAGGCTTGCGACAAACAGTAGTATGATACCTTTCAGGCAGAGATTCCTATTCTTGAGCCGGTTTGTCATTTTGGGCAGGTCTTTCACCTTGAGGTTTGGGCTTATTGTTACGGGGCGGACGACGGTTGTTATTGTTCCGTTGTTGACGTTCGCCTTGTTGCTGTTCACCTTGTTTGGGTGCTTGCCGGTCTTGTTTCTGTCTCGGTTGCCGGTCTTGCCTGGATTGTTCTCTCTGGTTGTTGGATTGCGGAGCACCCTGCTGCTCACCTCCTTGCGGACGACCGTTTCCACTCTTTTTCTTTCTCTTGTTACGGCTGTTGTTGCTGTTCTCGCCACCGTTGCCGTCACTGCCACTCTTGCCTTTCCGGCTGCGGTCAAAGCGAGTGAGACTCTCTTGTTCCAGCAAGTCCACCGGCTTTTTGGGTTCGGAACGATGGGTTTCTTCTATCAGGCTGTCGGGCTTGATGCCACGTCTGTTCAAACCGATAATCTCGAAGGCGCGTCTGCCGCTGATGGTCACCAGGTTGGCGGGGATGTTCTTGTCGCTTGAGTAGGTTATCTGGTTGCTCAGAATGTCGGCTTTGAAGAAGAAGAACTCACCGTCTTTGGTCTCTAAGGTAATCTCGCGTGAGGGCAGGCGTTTCTGTGCTTCCACGTAGCAGTCTACTTCGTAGTTGAGGCAGCACTTCAGTTTGGCGCATTGTCCGGCAAGCTTCTGCGGATTCAGTGAAATGTCCTGGAAGCGCGCCGCGCTGGTGGATACCGATACGAAGGAGGTCATCCAGGTGGCGCAGCACAGCTCGCGTCCGCAGGGACCGATACCGCCGATGCGTCCGGCTTCCTGGCGGGCACCAATCTGTTTCATCTCGATACGCACGCGGAAAGCGTCGGCAAGTACCTTGATGAGCTGGCGGAAGTCCACCCGTTCGTCGGCTATGTAGTAGAAGATGGCCTTGTTGCCGTCTCCCTGATATTCCACGTCTCCAATCTTCATGTTGAGGTTGAGGTCCAGGGCTATCTGACGCGAGCGTATCATGGTGGAGTGTTCACGGGCTTTTGCCTCGTTGTACTTCTCCATATCCACAGGCTTCGCCTTGCGGTAGATGCGTTTGATGTCTGCCTCAGACTTGATATTGGCTTTCTTCATTTGCAGCGGCACGAGACGTCCGGTCAGGGTCACCACACCGATATCATGTCCGGGGGTGGCTTCTACGGCTACGATGTCGCCTTTCTCCAGGGGTATCTTGTTGCTGTTGCGGAAATATCCCTTGCGGGTATTCTTGAACTGAACCTCTACCAGCTCGCTCTCATCGGCATTGCCGGAATGTCTGCCAGCCAGTCGTAGGTGTTCAGTTGCTTGTCCTGCCTGCCGCAACTCTTGCAGCAGAGACCTCCGCTTCCGTTATGTAGTTTAAATTCCATCATCTATTTATTTACTATTTGACTATTTACTATTTACGATTTGATACTTTGCATTTCATTATTTTGCCACTTTTCATTGTTTCAATAAAACAATCATTTTGAGAGAGAAGTCGAAAAACACCATGCGGGCGTTTACGTTCTGCTCGATGTGGCGTTGCGCTTCACTTAGTTCGTCCATGATACCCATGACGTTCCGTTCGTTGACAAAGGGGGCGAAACGGGTGGCGAAGTTCTGTTCGGGCAGCGTCATGTAGTTCATCTCCTTGCGGTGCAGGTTGTAGATGAAGTTCTCGCGGGTCATGCGCTGGCAGTAGTCCAGGAAGTTCTTCTGCCGTTCGCGTCCCATGGCAGCAAGCTGCTCGCTCCATTGTTTCATTTCCCGTATCTTGCGCTGGTAGGAGAGTCGCATCAGGCTGACAAAGAGGTTGAAGAACAGTTCGTTCTCTTCGTTCAGATGGATGGTCTCCAATGCTTTGATGAAGTCTCCGTTTGCCAGGTGGGCTATCGTCTCGCTGTCGCGGGGCTGCACTCCGTACTTCTGCTGCAGGGCTTCGGCTATGTCGGCTTCTTCAATCTTGGGAATGTTGAAGCGCTGCGTGCGGCTGAGGATGGTGGGTAGTATCATTTCCGGAGCTTCGGAGATGAGGAGGAATATCGTTTTCTCGGGTGGGCTCTTCCAGTCAGTTTCAGCAGCTTGTTGGCGCATACTTCATGCAGCTTTTCGGGTAGCCATACGATGGTGACTTTGTAACCTCCTTCACTGGATTTCAGACTCAGCTTGCGGGTTATCTCGTCGCTTTCTTTGGCATAGATAATAGCTTGTCCGTTTTCGGCATCCATCTCGTTCAGCCAGTGGTTCAGCGAAGTAGGGGCTGTTCAGCAACAGGTGCCGCCAGTTGGCGATATAGTCGTCGCAGACTTCCTTTTTCCCTTTGGCGCTCTTGACGATAGGGTATACGAAGTGTACGTCCGGGTGCACCAGCTTATTCCATTTTACGCAGGAGGGACAAGTACCGCAGGCATCGGTTTCCGTCCGGTTGGGACAGCAGATGTAGCGGGCATAGGCAAGTGCCAATGGGAGTTTTCCTACTCCGGCAGGGCCACAGAAGAGTTGTGCGTGGGGGATACGTCCTTCCTGCACTTCTTGTATCAGCTTTGCTTGGCTGCCTCTTGGCCTATTATGTCCTTGAAACTGAACACGGGTTAATTAGTTATAAGTTATTACTTGTGACACTGCCTATTGTCAATTGTCAACTGTTGATTGTCCATTGTTTAGTAGATTTGTTTGGCTACTTCCTTGATGCTGTCTGTAGCTCCTACCGAGTAGAAGTGGAGCTTGGGACGCCATGGGCTATCAGCTCTTTGCACTGCTGCACGCACCATTCGATACCCACTTGCTGAGCTTCCGCATCGGTGTTGCACTTCAGAACCTCTTGGGTCAGTTCCTCGGGCAAATCTACTTTGAACGTCTTGGGTATCATGCTGAGTTGTGACAACTTCTTGAAGGGCTTGATGCCGGGATAATCGGGATGGTGACACCGGCTTGACGGGCACGTTCCACGAAGTCGAAATATTTCCGGTTGTCGTAGAAGAGCTGGGTCACGGCATACTCTGCACCCATTTCCATTTTCTTCTTTAGCCAGTAGATGTCTGTATCCATGTTGGGGGCTTCTTCATGCTTTTCCGGATAGCACGCCACACCGTATGAAAACGGGGTATTGGTAACTTTCATCTCGGAGCCGTCCACAAAAATACCTTTATTGAAGTTGTTGATTTGCTCTTGTAGTTCGACGGCGTGGTGGTAACCGTTGCCCACGGGGATAAAAGAGGATTCGTGCTTTGCCTTGTCGCCACGAAGCACCAGCAGGTCGGTGATGCCGAGGAATTGCAGGTCGAGCAGCACGTACTCCGTCTCTTCGCGGGTGAAGCCGCTGCAAAGGATGTGCGGCACCATGGTGATGTTGTACTTGTTCTGGATGGCAGCAGCTACGGCTACGGTGCCGGGGCGGCGGCGCAGGCGGTTTCGCTGGAACAATCCGTTGCCGAGGTCTTTGTACACGTACTCGCTGCGGTGCGTGGTGATGTTGATGTATTTGGGGTCGAATTCCCGTAACGTATCTATGGTTTGATACAGCTTTTCGATGCCCGTACCTTTCAGTGGTGGCAATATTTCAAAGGAAAAAGCTGTTTTTTCGTTACTGTTTATCAGGTCGATTACTCTCATTTCTCTTTCGTTATCTTTGTCCGATTGGCAAAAATCTTGCACATTGGGAACAAAAATACAAAAAAGAAATGAGAAATGCCGAAATTGCCGGCTATTCTTTTATACAGCGGATGGAAAGAGCTTTATAGTAGGGCTTACCGGTGACATGGGCAGCGCTTGATACAAACTCGTCGCTTTCGCCGAGAAAATAAATGGTGCTTTCCGAAAGGGTATGCTTTGTATGATCCCAACTCCAAAAGGCGGTCATTTTATTGGGGCTGTTGTGTCCTTTGTTGTACCACATTCCTACCGGGAAAGCATTGAACCGGGTATGGTTGTTGACGGGGGCAACTTCACCGGATACCATTGCCTGCCATTCTCCTGCTTTTAGTATGGAGGCATCGTTGCCGGTGTAGTTTTTCAGCTGTTCCCAGTCTGCATCCGATGGAATTTTCCAGCCCTCGGGAGCCAGCTCTCCTGCCAGTATGGATTCTCCATTGTAAAAATAAATGTCATATTTGTCCGGCTTGTAATATCCGGCTTTGTCTGTTCCCAAGTCACTCTGTTTTTTCAAGGGAGCTCCGTCACGGTAGGTGGTGGCATGGAGCTCTTTACCCATCCAGTATTGGGCTCCAATCTTGACAATGGGGTATTCGGTAGACACTCCTTTTCTGATGTCTCGAAGGGTGTAGCATGCCACATTCACTTTGATGGCGTTTTCCGGTTTATCCAGAAGTAGCTTATGGTTATTGTCTATATAGAGCTTGTCTATGCCGGTATATTCCCCTTTAGTGTAGGTAAATCCATAGTCGTCTGTATTCCAGCTTATTCTTCCTCCGCAGATGGTGTCTTTACGGTCTGCAAGCTGTAGGATGACTCCATTGCTCAGGTCGGCCTTTTCATTTTCGCCTATGGGATAGGCTATAACGGCTCTGGAAGTCAATGACGCTGATTTGAGATATTCCTTGCAGACTTCTGCAATGGGTATCCCTTCGTGATAAATTCTGTACACATTTGAAAGAGAAAAGGAGAGAGCGGAGATATGTATGGCAGTGTAATCTTCCATATTGTCGGTGTCGATGGGAGGGAGGCTGCTCCATTCCTTGATTTTTCCGGCAAAACTGCTCAGTACGTTGCTGTTGCTCTGCATGGCTGATATGTTAATGATACATTGCGTGCTGCTACTCATTTCCACTTCGGGTATTGCACAACTGTATATACGTCCGCTCCACTCCATAATGAAGGATTGCTTGCCATCATTTATCGTTTGGGGTATGATGATGAATTCCTTGCCGGTAAGTTTGTTGTCTTTGACGCTCCATTCGCCGGAGGCTATGATGTCTTGTGTCCCCGTAAGATTACTGAAAGTCCCGTCTTCCAGATTATAATCGGCCGAGGTCTTGAGCCGGTTGCGATGATACGCGGATTGGCTTTCAGCAAATCATTGGCAGAGTTGCTTGCGTCGGGTGTCAGAGAGATTGCCAGTTTGGACAGCTTGTGTTGGAACTCCAGGGTTACAGATTTGGTTTTACTGGTGATTCCTTGCGCTTTAGCTACCAAGAAGTCACTTTGTGCGCGGTTTTTCTCATTGCTCTGGTCTATCTGCACAGATACGGGAAGAACGGGTGTACCGGCAGCTACCCCTTCGGTTTGGTAAGGGTGGTAACTGATAAAGTCCAGTGACACATCTCCTTCCGGATAGAATACTGTCTTTTTGGGAACCAGTGTGGAGCCTTCCGTATATTCCAGGGCCAGATTGTCAATATACCGTTTTCCCTTGATGGAGCCGGAGGAAGTGGTTGCAAACAAGCCCATTCTGTCTCCTTTTTCAAAGGCGGTGTTTGTGACCTTGGTACTGGCCTTTTCCATTTTGATAGAGAACGTGATAGGTGTCGTCCCTTCCTCGATTTCCGCTTCTGATTCTTCGTCAATCCGGTTCACACAAGCTGTATTCCCTAAGGACATGCAGCAGAATAAAGAGGCAGCCAAGACTCCTCTTGCAAGAATAAGTTTCTTCATTATATTATTATTGTGGGGCAACGGTTTTTCCGCTTTCCCAATTATACTCAATGAACCTTGTCTTAAAAATATGGATTTAGCAGAGCTATAACCGGTATGGAAAAGTCTTTTACGCTTTTGGATGCTAATTATCAGTATCACGCTTGATGCCGCAGTGCTTTTTTAATCTTATTTTTTAATAACTTTTAATAGGTTTCGGGTACAAATGTAATTAAACGTGTTAAATGAAGAGGGATAAATCGATAAAACTTTTATAATTTATTTATCACACTCTGATTTTTTGCCTAACTTTACACGCTAAAATCGTAGACAGTAATAAGTTAAACCATAGATATAACTCATGCCTTTAAATTTACCCGATAAACTACCCGCTATCGAGTTGCTGAAAGAGGAGAATATTTTTGTCATTGACAATTCCCGGGCAACCCAGCAGGATATCCGTCCGCTGCGTATCGTGATTCTGAACTTGATGCCGCTAAAGATTACAACGGAAACGGACCTGGTGCGTCTGCTTTCCAATACTCCGCTTCAGGTGGAAATCTCGTTCATGAAGATAAAAAGCCATACTTCCAAGAACACTCCGATAGAACACATGAAAACATTCTATACGGATTTCGACAAGATGCGCGGTGAAAAGTACGATGGCATGATTATCACCGGTGCTCCGGTAGAGCAGATGGATTTTGAGGAGGTGACTTATTGGGATGAGATTACTGAAATCTTCGACTGGGCGCGTACGCATGTCACCTCTACGCTCTACATCTGCTGGGCGGCGCAGGCAGGGCTCTATCATCATTATGGAGTGCCGAAGTATGCACTGGATAAGAAGATGTTCGGTATCTTTGAACATCGTACCTTGCAACCGTTGCATCCCATTTTCCGTGGATTTGATGATATGTTCTATGTGCCGCATAGCCGCCACACGGAAGTGCGCCGGGAAGATATACAGAAGGTTCCGGAATTGACGCTGCTTTCCGAGTCGGAGGATGCTGGTGTATATATGGCGGTGGCCCGTGGAGGGCGTGAGTTCTTCGTGACCGGCCATTCGGAATACTCCCCGCTGACATTGGATACAGAGTATCGCCGTGACTTGAATAAGGGCCTGCCCATTGAGATACCCCGTAACTACTATGTGGACGATGACCCGGACAAAGGAGTGCTGGTGCGTTGGCGTGCCCATGCCAATCTGTTGTTCTCCAATTGGCTGAATTATTTTGTATATCAGGAGACGCCGTATAATATTAATGAAATAGGGTGAGTTACTCGTAACTAAACGATGATAAAGCAACGTAAAATAGAGCTGCTGGCTCCTGCCAAGAATTTGGAGTGTGGCATAGAAGCTGTGAATCATGGGGCAGATGCGGTATACATCGGTGCACCCAAGTTCGGTGCGCGTGCGGCTGCTGTCAACTCTTTGGAGGATATTGCCGCTTTGGTGGAGCATGCCCATCTGTATAATGCCCGTATCTATGTGACGGTCAATACCATTCTGAAAGAAGAAGAGCTGAAAGAGACGGAGAGGATGATTTGGGAGCTGTACCGCATCGGTGTGGATGCACTGATTGTACAGGATATGGGGATTACGCGGTTGAATTTGCCGCCCATTCCGTTGCATGGCAGTACGCAGATGGATAACCGTACGCCGGAGAAAGTACGTTTCCTTGCCGATGCCGGTTTCCGTCAGGTGGTGTTGGCACGCGAACTTTCTTTGCAGGAGATACGCGGTATCCATGAGGCGTGTCCCGACGTGCCGCTCGAAGTCTTTGTACACGGGGCTCTTTGCGTCAGTTATAGCGGGCAGTGCTATGTCAGCCAGGCTTGTTTCGGACGGAGTGCCAACCGGGGGGAATGTGCGCAATTCTGCCGTTTACCCTTCAGTCTGGTAGATGCCGATGGCAAGACCATTGTGCGTAATAAGCATCTGCTTTCTTTGAAGGACCTCAACCAAAGCGAGGTGTTGGAAGAACTGCTGGATGCCGGAGCCACTTCGCTGAAGATAGAAGGCCGCTTGAAGGATGTGACCTATGTGAAGAATGTGACGGCGGCTTACCGTAGGAAGCTCGATGCCATTTTTGCCCGTCGCAAGGAATATGCCCGTGCTTCTTCGGGCACCTGCCGTTTCGATTTCCAGCCACAGTTGGACAAGAGTTTCAGCCGCGGTTTCACCCATTATTTCCTGCAAGGAGGGAGGGAGATCACTTCGTTCGATACGCCCAAATCTTTGGGAGAGGAGATGGGCACTTTGAAGGAACAGCGCGGGGGATATCTCACGGTGGCAGGCGTAAAGCCTTTCCACAACGGAGACGGTGTCTGTTTTCTTGATGAGCAGGGACATTTGCAAGGTTTCCGCATCAACCGGGTGGATGGTAACAAACTCTATCCGGCAGGGGAAGTGCCTCGCATCAAACCTCGTACACGGCTTTATCGCAATTTCGACCAGGAGTTTGAACGTATCCTTACCCGTAAATCCTCCGAACGCAAAATCGGTGTTTGTTGGGAGTTGGCAGATACTTCTTTCGGGTTTAGCCTGACGGCTGCGGACGAGGATGATAACCGCGTGACGCTCTCTTTCCCTTATCCGAAAGAGTTGGCACGTACACCGCAGGTGGATAAATCTGCGTAATCAGCTGGGCAAGTTGGGAATACTCCTTTGAGATAGCAGGATATTTGTCTGAAGATGCTTCGGGCATCAGGCTCAATCTTTCTGCTAACTGGTTCCTTCCTGCTTCTGCGGTGGCGGACTGGCGCCGGCAGGTGATAGATAAGCTGATTGCGGCTCGGCGTGTTACTTATCGTCGTGAGCTGGCTGTTTGGAAACCGACCAGCCATGCTTTCCCGGCTACTTCGCTGACCTATCTGGGTAATGTGATGAACGGTGCTGCCCGGAGTTTCTACCGTGAGCACGGGTTGTCGTCCATAGCACCTGCTTACGAGGCACAAGCGGTTCCGGATGCTGTACTCATGTTCTGCAAACATTGCCTGCGTTTCAGTATGGGATGGTGTCCCACCTATCAGAAAGGACATTCTCCTTATAGGGAACCTTATTATTTGGTTGGGACGGACGGCAAGCGTTTCCGCTTGTCTTTTGATTGCAAGAATTGCCAGATGAAAGTCATTGCTCATGAAGAGCCGCTTTAATGAAGGATGAAGAATGAGGAATTACTAATAAAGACTTGAAAATGAGGAGTGAGGAACGGGCACATAATGAAAGGCTGGCAAATGACCGGTACCGGGAAGCGGGCAGGGACAAACATCCTTTGCGTTCACTGCGTTCCCTCCTATTCTGCATTCTTTATTTTTCATGCTTCATTGCTTTAGTTTCCTGCCATTATTCCCGTCCTAATCTTGAAGATGAACATCTGTCTAAGGAGACGCGTGATTCGCTGGCCTATCTTTTTGAGCGGCATTATACTTGGAATACCAATCTGGAAGTGCTGGCAGATTCTGTGAATTTGGCTTGTCTGCCCGTGAAGGACTGCTATAATATGCTTTATCGGGGAGACCGCGTGGTGGTTGCCGAGTTCGCCATCCATCCTGCCGACAGTGTGGATAGTGTATGGGTGAAGCTTGCCCATTCGCAGGAAGTGCAGGGTTGGTTGCGGGAGTCCGAAATGATGCATGCCTTTGTTCCTACAGACAGCATTTCGCAGGCCATCTACTTGTTCAGTGATACCCATGCCTCTTATTTTATCATTATTTTTGCCTTGTTTGTGGCAGTCTGGCTGTTCCGGCTTTTCGGCGCAAGCAGTTGAGGATGGTGTACTTTAATGATATAGACAGTCTCTATCCGTTGTTGCTATGTCTGCTGATGGCGTTCTGTGCCACTATTTACGAATCTATACAAGTGTTTGCGCCGGAGACGTGGCAACACTTCTATTTTAATCCTACCTTGTCGCCGTTCAAGGTACCGCTTGTGCTTTCTGCTTTTCTGATGGGTATCTGGCTGTTTATAGTGGTGTTGCTGGCGGTACTCGACGATTTGTTTCGCCAGTTAAGTCCGGCGGCGGCCGTATTCTATCTGTTGGGGCTGGCCTCCTGCTGCATCTTCTGTTATTTTTTCTTTATCCTGACTACATCTATCTACGTCGGATACTTGTTTTTGACCGCTTTTGTATGGGTTATTCCTCAAAAGGCTTCGCATTTCGCTGCTGGCTTCACGCTATCGTTGCGGCAGATGCGGGCAGAAACTGAGGGAGAAGGGAGTCTGCCCGCATTGCGGAAGCTATCAATGAATAAAAAAGCTTTGTAACTTTTCCATATTCAGTAGGAAAATGTAACTTTGTAGTTGAACTTTTAAAAGGAGGAATTGATTATGAGTAGTTTGGAGTTGGAAGCCGGAAAATTGGAGTTGATTCGTGAGATAGTCAATATCAATAGCAGTACTGCATTGGAGAGCCTCAGAAAATATATGAAGGAGGTTTTGAATAAGAATAGTCATTCCATTCCGACAGCGGCAGATAGCAAATTGCTGACTAAGCGTATGCTTGCAAAGTATGCCGGTAGTTGGAAGGACAATCGTGATTCTGATGAAATCAATGATGATATATATGCATCACGCCTTTCTCGAAAAGAAGAAAACTTTAGCCCCTTTGACGAATGAAACGATATTTGCTTGATACTAATATTTGTGTTCGCTTCATGCGTCAGAAATTTGGAGTAGACGAACATATTGAAAAGGTGGGCTGGGAACATTGTTGCATTTCGGAGGTTACGGTAGCAGAGTTGTTGTTCGGTGCAGAGCGAAGTAATAATGTGGAGAGAAACTTGCAGCTTGTTACTGATTTCTGCCAAGATATCAAGGTAATACCTTTGTCCTCGGCTTTATGTTGTTATGCCCGGAGTAAGGCTGCCTTATATAGTCAAGGAACTCCCATTGAGGATTTGGACTTATTTATAGGATGTACAGCGGTGGCTAACCAAATGATAATGGTTACTGAAAACAAGAAACATCTGGAAAGAATACCTAATATTGAAATTGAAAACTGGGTACATAGAGGATAACTTCTCCTCTGTCAGATAGAAACATAGAAACGGTCGTTCGGGTATGCAATGTGTAAGTACGAACGACCGTTTCTATTTTCCTTTACTTTCGGAGGGACAAAGCTCTCCAATCAGAACCTGCACCTCAACTCTATTCCCGCCTGCACAGGCCGTCCTTTCTGCATAAATCCGTTCCCCATACTCTCAAAATAGAACGAAGCATACTCTTTGTCCAGTGCATTGCGCACCCAGAAATCAATCTGTCCATGTCCTTTCTGGAAGCTGATACGTCCGTTCAGCGTGCCGTAGAAGGCTTGGCTCACGGTATTCTTCTCGGTCCAGTAGATGCGCCCGGCACCGGTGTAGTTGGCGTTCAGCTGGATGCAGTCCAGCCAGTGCCCCGGACGGATGCGGAAGATGTACTGACCGCCCACGTTCATGGTATGCTTGGGAACAAAGTACGTACTTGCCGTTGTAGCTGATTTCCTGAAGCTCCCCATTCACTTTCTCGTTGGTGATGTAATCCTTAAAGGTGGCATAGGTATAACCATAACTTGCATTCAGCGTGAAGTCCGTAGCAACGGCAGCCGTCAAGGCAACCTCTGCCCCCTGGCTGCGGCTTTTGCCGGCATTTGCCGTTTCGCGTCCCAGTCCGCTTGGGGCGAAGCGTGAAATCTGCTGGTCGCGGGTTTCCAGCCAGAAGATGGCGGCGTCGGCATGCAGACGTCCGTCCAGCAGATTCAAGTGTGTTCCTATTTCGTAGTTCCAGGTCTGTTCGGGCTTGTAGACGGTGGCGGATTTTGCATCCGGATTCTCTCCCGCATCGGGGAAGTATTTACCCACCAGCTCTTTGTAGGCATCCGGCACGTTGCATAATCGCCTCTTTGCTTTGCCGCATCATGTCATTCTTCAAACTGGATTGCAGCAGGTCGGAGAACATCTGCACGTTGTAACCTCCCGAACGGTAACCTTTGCTGACCGTTGCATACACATTTCCTCTGTTTCGCGCAAAGTCATACTGCAAAGCAAACTTGGGCAACAGCTGAAGATAATCCTTATCAATGTTTCCTTGGTAGCGCGACTCTACGGTCAGCGCCGTCTCCGGCATCATCTCTATTTCGCGGATGACGACGTCGCCCCGCTTCATTTCTCCCTTGATGCCCACCTTGTAGTCCAGGCTGGTGCCGGAGTTGTAATCCATCTTCATACGCTCATAATCCAGGCGTAACCCGGCAGTGAACGACACTCCTTCAGCCCGAATAAATCTCTGAAGGTGGATTGATGAAAGAGTGCCCCATTCAGCAGCGGAGTGTCGAAACTGCCCCCGATGGGCATGGTCCGGCTGCTGATGCCCAGTGAGGGCAGGATATTCATACTCATGGATGGTCCCATCTCTACTTGTATTTGCGATGGGATGACACTGCCCAACATCTGATTCAGCATCCCCATTCCGGCTTCCCTGAAAGTGACGGGAGCTTCCGTATTCAGCCATTGGTAGAAGCCGAAGGCGCCGGTGGTCCATTGCCAGCGGCTACCGCTTTTACTCTTCAAGATGATTTCCTCGCTCAGTGCGTGGGAGCGTTGTTTCTGTTGCAGGGTATAGATGTCGTTGGCGGTGAAGTCCTGGTCTATGTCCATGCAGTCCTTTAGAAACTGGTAGCCGGTGACCATGCTCAACGTGAAGTGCTGTGCCTGGTATTCCAGGTTCAGACCCGTGTTCAGCAGGTTGCGGTAGTAGTTGCTACGGGCGTTATTGGAGATTTTTCCGATGTAGGGCTTCAGCGGCTCGCTCTGTGCTTCGGGGGCCAGGCTGCTTGGTAGAAATACGGGTAGCCACCCTGGTCGCTGTATTCGTAGTTGATGTTTAGGTCCACCTTCCAGTTGTCCGAGGGGAGGTAGATGGCGCGGATGCGTCCGCCTGCCGATTGCCCCTTGTCCGCTTTCTCGTCCCTCACCGTGTTGCGGAAGAATCCTCCTTGATAATCGTAAAAACCTCCGGTGGAAAAGGCGAACCGTTCCGAAAGGCGGTGATAGTGGGTCAGCGAGGTATTATAGGCATTGTACGTACCTGCCCCATGCGGAAGTCCGTCCCCTGGTAGGAGAAGGGCGATTTGGTGTGCACCTTAATCAATCCGCCCATGGCATTGCGCCCGTAGAGCGTGCCCTGCGGACCGCGTAGCACGTCGATGCGCTCTACGTCGGCATAGCTGAAGTCGAAGGCTGACTTGTCTATATAAGGTATATTGTCTACATAAAGTCCTACGGAGGGAGTGTTGATGCGCGAGCCGATGCCGCGGATATAGACTGCCGAAGTCAGTCGCGAGCCGTAGTCGGGGATAAACATATTGGGCACTACGGATGTCAGATTCTTGATGGAGTTCACCTGTGCGTTCTGCATGTCCTGCTGCGAAAGCAGGGTGACGGCGGCGGGCTGTTCGCGCAGTTTCCGGTTTTCTTTGGGGGCGGCAATGACGGTTATTTCCTCTACATCCACCACTTTCAAGGTGTCTGCCTCTTCGGCAAGTACGTTGCCGGTTGCCAGGAGGCAGAAGATACCGGCTAAGATTCTATATCTGTTCATAAACTGTTTTTTTAAGCACCTGCAAAGTAAAGGGATTCTTGCGGAAGGGACAATCCTCATTTATTAGGATTTCGTTCCTGGAGTGCTAATCTTAAATCGTTCCATCATGCAAAAAATATCGTTCCTCCGTGGGGTAAAAATCGTTCCACCATGGTGGAAGATT
>ENA-OQAA01001071-OQAA01001071.1-human-gut-metagenome-genome-assembly--contig:-NODE-1071-length-15429-cov-11.021370_pt1 | contig 15429 bp, 17 predicted proteins | sample MGYA00242489_ERZ504515 | MGnify/ENA primary metagenome ERZ504515 (study PRJEB26092, sample SAMD00036237) | human gut metagenome | host: Homo sapiens | study: EMG produced TPA metagenomics assembly of...
GCCGCCGCAATCGGCACAATAAAGCAAGCCTGTGAGGGGAGCTGCTTCGCCCCAGCCGTCCGGGTAGCGTCTGACATTCCCACGGATTTTCTGCACAAGGTCAAAGGTCTGCTGGTCAATGATAGCTCATGGTATTCTCGAAAATTGTCCATTCGTCCTCCGGGACATAATGGCTTTTCTTATCCTTGAAGTGCTTTCGGGTCTTGAAGTTGATGGTATGTCCCAGATACTCACGCTTTTCAAGAATGTTGCAAATGGTGGAAGAACCCCAGCCGTACACATCTTTGAAAGTCTTGTTTTTGTTCACGCCCTCGCCGTGCTGGGCAAGGTAAGCGGACGGAATGAGGACTTTTTCTTCTTTCAGCCTGCTGGCGATCTGATACGGACCGTAGCCGTCAATCGTCATGGCAAAGATGCGCTTGACCACCTCGGCGGCTTCGGGGTCAACCAACCATTGGTCTCTTGCTTCGTTCCAAAGATAGCCGTAAATGACCGTGCCTGTGAGGTGCTTGCCGGACTTGCCTTTGGACTGGAAAGTGGAACGGATTTTACGGCTGGTATCTCTGGCGTAATACTCGTTCATAATGTTGCGGAAAGGGGTAAAATCATCATCACCTCTGGCACTGTCCACGCCGTCATTGATGGCGATAAGGCGAACGCCACGCTGACGCAGGATTTCCATAATCTGACCGACTTTCAGATAGTCACGACCCATGCGGCTCATGTCCTTGATACACAGATACTCCACATTTCCGGCTTCAACCTCTTTCATCATTGCCAGAAATCCGGGACGGTCAAAGCAAGTGCCGCTAATGCCATCGTCCGTGAAATGGACAATGTTCGTAAACCCCTGCCGTGCGGCGAACTCCTCCAACATTGCTTTTTGGTTGGAAATGGAATTGCTCTCACGCTGTTGGTCATCATCTTTGCCAAAGTCATCACGGCTCAATCGTTCATACAGAGCAGTGATTTTCTCGTTTTTTCTCATAACTTGCGCTCCTTTCTTCGGTTTTAGGTTGTATGTTCTAAGAGACTTCCCAACCGCTTGATTAAGAAGTCTTTTAGAGCATACAACACCCGCCGCCAATTTATATTTTCGGTACTGCTTCACCGCGAAATGGTCGGGGTCGCGTTCTTCCAAGTCGGCAAACAGCAAATCGACGGGGCTTTGATATTCCTCGTCGTCCTCGCGGGCTTCGCTGGCGTTGATAAGTTCCAACAGGGTAATAAAGTTCATTTCCTCGGCGGGGGCTTCGTACCAGATGTAGCCACCAACGCGCAATACAAAAGCCGTTCTGCCTTTACCCAAAAATCCTCCGCGCTTTTTTCTCCCTCACCTTTGGTATTCGCTATCAACGTATTTACCAGCTTCAAAATATCTTTCTCGCTGCGGATATACACAAAGGGGTTGTAGTGCATAGATTTTTTGAAGTTAATCGTATTCAGTACCTTAATGCGGTAGCCCGCCCGTTGCAGCAGCTTCCCGCACTCAATCAAAACCGTACCTTTCGGGTCGGTTAAGACGTAAGAGGAATGAAGCTGCATTAGATTAGGTTTGACAAAAAATCTTGTTTTTCCGCTGCCGCTGCCGCCGATCACGACGACGTTCTTATTTCTCGCGTACTTCGGCTGCTTCGGGCGGCTGTTCATGGTAAGCCGTTCCGTCTGCGTCAAAATGATGTTGTTTTGGAAATCCGGGTCTATGTAGGGCTTTATATCTTCGGCGTTTCCCCATCGGGCAGAGCCGTACTCCGCGCCCTTGCGGTATTTCTTCGCGTTTTTCCCTTTGACATAGACTATCAAGCGGATAATCACCGCACCGACAATGCCGACAAGCAAATCCAACGGGTAAACGCTCGGCAAGGCGTTTTCAAAGGCTGCGGAAAATCCTTGTGTGATATTCAGTATCTTTGCAGAAATATCCGCGCCGGGGGCAAGCCGCACCGCCTGTCCGACTTTATCAAAGAGATAGACAAAGAACACATAGGGATATTCGGAAGTATCAGCTTTTTGTAGTTGATCTGCTTCATATCTCGCGCCCCCTGTCCATTTTCTTTACCTTGTCGCGGGCGGCGTTAAGCTGCTTCGCCTTGTCCTTTGCAGCGGCAAGGGCTTTGCGGATAGAGGGCTTTTTCTCCCGGTTCAGCTTCTTTGCGGAAAACTCTTGAAACGCTGCGGTCATAACGTCCGCGTCCCGGCCTTTGAAAAACACAAGGTAACGGGTCTGCTCGCCCTTAACCTTTTTTAGCGAAAAATCTATGTTGTATTTCTTCGCCGTACTCTCAAAGGCTTTAATATTGCTGTCGGTGATCTCGATGTTGGAAACACCCGCGTTCTGCTTCATAAGCTGCCGCATGGTCTGTTTCCCATGCGCGGGTTTGCTTTTCTGCTCCAAAAACTTTTGGATTGCTTTCTGTAACGCCTGTTCGGTAAGCCGCGCCGCGCCTTTTCCCACTTTGACGTATAGGGCAATCGTTTTTTGGGTTACTTCCTCCTGCAAGGTATCAACTCCTTTCCCGGTAAAGTGCGGCTATGCTCATTCGCCGCCGTATAAGTCGTGATTGACAAGGGCGGTATAGTAGCTGTCAATGGTACTCGGCGCGTTGAACAGCACCGCTTTTAGATACTGCTTGATGTTGCGCACTTTGGTTGTGTTCTCCCTCATGCAATCCAAAACAAACTCAATATGGCTGCTGTTCAGCTTCAAAAACTTGGATTTCACCAATTCGGCGGGGTAGTCGTCCCCGGCAATACGGATTGTCTTTCGGGCTGTGCAGACGGTTTCCAGCATAAGGTCAACAATCTCGTCCAAACGGTCTTTGTCAATTTTGCAGTTTTGAATGAGATGGTCGTATTCGATATTGTCCTTGATAATCTCCCTGTAAATCTCTACTGCGCTATTGCTTTTCGCTTCCGTTCTTTTCCTTTCCGGCGGCGTAGCCGCTTCGCCATGCGCAAAGGGCAAGGGGTTTAGGGAATGGAAAGGAATGGAATCGGTACTTGATAAATCAGTAATTGATTGTTCTTTACTTAATATATCTTTATTTAATTGCGTTGGATTTTCCAACGTAGGTTTTTCCTGCGTAGGTTTTTCCAACGTTGGATTATCCAATGTTGATTTTCCAATGTAGGTAAATCCAATATAGGCGGCTGTCCGCCGCTGGTAGCTGCTTCCGGCTCTCGCGGCTGCGGCTGCTCGTATATGACGTATCTGCGCCCCGCAAGCGTCCCTTTTCGTCGCGCTCCCGGCTGCGCACGATATATCCGGCTTTTTCGAGTTCCTTTACCGCTTCGCGGATTGCGTCGATCTTCTCCCGGTTGATATGGGATAAGCCGCAAGGGTATAATCCCAATCTTCGGGCAGCGAAAGCATTTGCGACAACAAGCCCTTTGCCTTTAAGGACAATTCCTTGTTTCGCAAGTGGTGGTTGCTCATAACGGTATATCCCGTATTTCGCTCCACTCTGAAAACTGCCATATTTCCTCACTTCCTCTCTTGGTATGCGTGGACAATTAGAAAGCCGTTTTCGGCTGTTTTGGTATTGCAATATGCCCTTTGCCGTTTTCGCGTCTGCAAAGCCGCATGGCACAAGGCTTTTGCCCGTCTATTTGTCCATGCTGGCGTGCGTTTTCCGCGTCCTTTTGCCGGGGCAATAGGGACACTCTTTGAAAACGCAAAACTCATATTTCCACCCGGGGCGGTAGAAACGGCAAGTGCCGCAATCTTCATCATCTCCGGCACAACCGGATTGATAGCGGTCAAATCCCGCTTCTGCTGCATGAGCAGTTCAAACGCCCGCTGCTTGCCCTTTGTGAAATACATTCCGGCTGTACCTCCTTTCCTGCGGGCATAAAAAAACGCCACAACTTCTTTGAAGCTGCGGCGTAGTATGCAGAAAGGGACGCTATCTCTCGATAACGTCCCTTTTGCTTGGTTATTCACTTGTAACCTGTTTGCCCGCTGTCCTTAAAACGCGATGATATAAGGGTTTTTGCTTGTTTTCTTATCTCACCGCGCTTAATGGGCGGCTTTTCATTGTGTTTGATTGAAAAATATACACGCACCACGACGATGGCCACGATAAGGACGGCGATGAATATGGGCAGATTGGCCATGTCGCTCGAAGTGATTTCAAGGGGGATATCTTCGGTCATGGACGTTCCTCTGTTACGGCAAATTAAGTTCAGTATTAGATTACTGTAACCTTTCCACGGCATTTCGAGAAACAAAGCGCCCGATACGCAAAGCTAAAGGTCTGCGAATCTTGTATTACGAACATCTGTGCGCGTCGAGTGCGCTAAACTCATCGACAGTATGATTCGATGCAATAGGAGGCAAGGAGCTTCCATGTCTGATTCTTCTATCGTTATTCGCGGCGCTCGTGAGCACAACCTCCGTGATATCGATGTTTCCATTCCGCGTGACCAACTCGTGGTCATTACCGGTCTTTCTGGCTCGGGCAAGAGTTCGCTGGCATTTGACACTATCTATGCCGAGGGCCAGCGTCGATACGTCGAGAGTCTTTCGAGCTATGCGCGCCAGTTCTTGGGCCAGATGGACAAACCCGACTTGGATTCAATCGACGGCCTTTCGCCGGCGGTGTCGATCGACCAAAAGACGACGTCTAAAAACCCTCGCTCGACGGTTGGCACCGTAACCGAGATTTATGACTATCTGCGCCTGCTGTTCGCCCGTGTGGGCACCCCGCACTGTCCCGAATGCGGCCGCGTCATTGAGCGCCAGACGACCGACCAGGTTGCCGACAAGGTCTTGGCGGCGGGGGAGGGCCGCCGCGCGTTTGTGCTGGCACCGGTGGTGCGCGGGCGAAAAGGCGAGTACACCAAACTGTTTGAGGACCTTCGCGCCGAGGGCTTTAGCCGCGTGCGTGTCGACGGTGAAGTGCGCTCGCTCGACGATCCGATCGATCTGGACAAGAAGTTCAAGCACGATATCGAGGTCGTGGTCGATCGCATCGTGATCCGTGAGAACTCTCTTGGCCGTATCGCCGAGTCTGTTGAGCAGGCGACCGCGCTGGCTCACGGCAATGTAAACGTGTACATGCTGCCCGATCGTGATGCTCCCGAGGGGACCGAGGGCGAGCTTCTGGAGTATTCGTTGGCCTTGGCGTGCCCGGAGCATGGACACTCCATTGACGATCTTCAGCCGCGTGATTTTTCGTTTAACGCTCCCTATGGCGCATGTCCTGAGTGCGACGGCCTGGGCTTTAAGAAAACCGTTGATGCCGAGGCGCTGATCGAGGACCCCTCGAAGTCCATTGCCGACGGAGTCTTTGGTAGCCTGTTTGGCAATTCGAACTACTATCCGCAGATTTTTGCTGCGGTCTGCAAACACTTTAAGGTGAGCGCCGATACGCCGTGGGAGGACTTGCCCCCTCGCGTGCGTCGTGCATTCTTGGATGGCCTGGGCGATACGAAGATCTCGGTCGACTACCAAAAGCTCGACGGACGTCGCAGCCAGTGGGATACCAAGTTTTCGGGCGTTCGCAACATCCTGTACGAACGCTATACCGAGACGACGAACGAGAACACCAAGGCGCGCCTGGAGAAGTACATTCGCGAGGAGCCGTGCTCGACCTGCCACGGCGCTCGTTTGCGCCCTGAGATGCTCGCCGTCACCGTGGGCGGCAAGTCCATTTACGAAGTTTGTTGCCTGTCGTGCCGTGAATCGCTCGAGTTTTTTGAGGGCCTGGAACTCACCGAGCGCCAACAGTTTATCGGCGGCCGTATCGTCAAGGAAATTCTGGAGCGCCTGCGTTTTCTGGTCGATGTTGGACTCGACTATCTGACACTCGATCGCGCCTCGGCGACGCTTTCCGGTGGCGAGGCACAGCGTATTCGCTTGGCAACGCAGATCGGCGCGGGTCTCATGGGCGTGCTCTATATTCTGGACGAGCCTCGATCGGTCTTCATCAGCGTGACAACGAGCGCCTGATCAAGACGCTCGAGCGCCTGCGCGATATCGGCAATACCGTTATCGTCGTCGAACACGACGAGGATACAATCCGTGCCGCCGACTACGTGATCGACATGGGGCCCGGCGCCGGTGTCAACGGCGGGCACGTAGTCGCGGCGGGAACGCCTGCTGATATCATGGCGTGTCCTGAGTCGATGACGGGCGCTTATCTGACCGGCAAACGAATGATTCGGGTGCCTGATGAACGGCGCAAGCCCGGTCGCGGCTGCCTTAAAATTACGGGCGCTCGAGCCAACAACCTCAAAAACGTTACTGCCAAGATCGAGTTTGGTACGCTTACGGTTGTTACCGGCGTGTCGGGATCAGGCAAGAGCTCCCTGGTTACCGACACCATTGCGCCTGCCCTTACGAATGCTATTCACCGTTCGACGCGCCCCGTGGGTCCGTATAAGAAAATCGAGGGCATCGAGTGTATCGATAAGGTTATCGATATCGACCAGTCGCCGATTGGCCGCACGCCGCGTTCCAACCCTGCTACCTATATCGGCCTGTGGGATGATCTTCGCGCGCTGTTTGCGAGTACGCCGGAGTCGAAGGCGCGCGGCTACTCGCCGGGTCGTTTCTCCTTTAATGTGAGTGGCGGGCGCTGCGAGGCGTGCAAGGGCGACGGGCAGATCAAGATCGAGATGCACTTCCTTCCCGATATCTATGTTCCCTGCGAAGTTTGCGGCGGTAAACGCTACAACCGCGAGACACTCGAGGTCACCTACCGTGGCAAGACCATCTCGGACGTGCTCGACATGAGCGTCACCGAGGCGCTGGCCTTCTTTGGGAGTATCCCGCAGATTAAGCGTAAGCTCCAGACGCTGTACGATGTAGGCTTAGGCTACGTGAGCCTGGGCCAGCCCGCCACGACGCTCTCGGGCGGCGAGGCGCAGCGTGTGAAGCTCGCCAAGGAGCTTCATCGACGCCAGACGGGCAAGACGTTCTATATTTTGGACGAGCCGACGACCGGGCTTCATTTTGAGGACGTCCGCCAGCTGCTCGATGTGCTGCAGCGCTTGGTCGATGCGGGCAACACGGTGCTGGTGATTGAGCACAACCTTGATGTCATCAAGGTTGCCGACCGCCTGATCGATATGGGTCCCGAGGGCGGTAACGGCGGCGGAACCGTCGTGGTTTCGGGTACACCGGAGCAGGTTGCGGACTGTCCGCAGAGTTATACGGGCAAGTTTTTGGCGCCGTTGCTCAGGCGTGACCGGGAGCGCCAGGCTCAACTTGATGCTCAATAAATAGGCGATTCAGTTTATGGGCGCCATCGACTCCTCGTGATTCGATGCGCTTGCTGTGTCGAAGTGACGTATGCAGCCGAATTGGACATATACTTAATCTTTGCGTCCGAATGCGAGGGAAAGGATATGTCATGGCAAAGGCTGTAAAGACGCCAAAAACCAATGCGATGCGCGAGCTGGAAAGTGCCGGCATTTCCTATGTTCTACATACGTACGAAGACGATGGTGATGAGTCGGTGGGCCTGGGGGTCGCGATTTCGGAGCAGCTTGGCGAGGAGCCCGGTCAAGGATTTAAGACTTTGGTCTGCGTGACACCGTCCAACGACTATGTCGTGTGCTGCATCCCTGTTGCCGACGAGCTCGATCTAAAGTCCGCCGCGCGTGCCGCGGGGGAGAAGTCCTTGGCCATGATGCATGTGAAGGATTTGCTTGCGGCGACTGGCTACGTTCGCGGCGGCTGCAGCCCGGTCGGTATGAAAAAACGCTACCGGACGCTCATTGATGAGACATGTGTCCTTTGGGATACCATTTTTATTTCGGGAGGCAAGCGCGGTTATCAGCTCGAGCTTGCACCCGATGATTTAATTGCATTTTGCGGGGCTACGGTTGCCGCGATTACGAGAGAGGACTGAGCGATGCCGCAGGAAGAATTGAAGCGCGGAGCTCATTTTGCAAGAGAATCTGCGCCTCAGACACCCTCGTCCGAAGCTCCTTCGTCGCGAGATGACACTGACGACATGGGCTCGTCGGACTACTCCACGGTTGGTCGTTCCGCCGGGCTTATGACCATCCTGACCATCGTGTCTCGCGTCACCGGTTTTATCCGCACGTGGGCAATGGCGGCCGCTATCGGCATGTCGCTACTCTCGTCCTCCTATCAGGTCGCCAACAACCTGCCCAATATGCTCTACGAACTCGTGATGGGCGGCATGCTCGTGACGGCGTTTTTGCCCGTGTACATGGGCGTGAGGCGTGAGCAGGGTCGCGAGGCCTCGAACGAGTACGTGGGCAACCTGCTCGGCATTCTGCTTTTGGTGCTGGGTGGCATTTCGTTGCTGGGGACCGTGTTCGCCCCGGGCTTTATCTGGACGCAATCGTTCCTTTCGGGTGACGGCGGCAGCATGGATACCGCTGCGTTCATGTTCCGTTTCTTTGCCATCCAGATTCTGTTTTATGGTTTGGGCTCGGTGTTCTCGGGCGTTCTCAACGCACACCGCGACTACTTCTGGTCGACGTTTGCCCCGGTCCTCAACAATGTGATCGTCATTGCGAGCTTTATGGGTTTTGCGCCCGTGTCCGCACAGTTTGGCGAACGTGCCGGCATCATCTTGATTGCGGCCGGTACGACCCTCGGTGTCTTTGTTCAGATGGCATGTCAGATCCCCGCGCTTGGCAAGCACGGCGTGCATCCCCATATCCATATCGACTTTAAGGACCCCGCACTGCGCCAGACGATTGCGCTCGGTATCCCGACGCTGCTCGCCACGGTGTGCATGTTTGTCTCGACTTCTATCACCAACGCTGCCGCGCTGGTGGTCCAGCCCGAGACTGGTCCTTCCGTCATCGCCTATGCGCGCCTGTGGTACACGCTGCCCTACGCGCTGATTGCCGCCTCGCTTTCGACGGCGCTCTATACCGAGCTCTCTCACGACGCACAGGAGAAGGATTACGACAGCGTTCGCACGGGCATTTCGCGTGGCGTCGCCCAGATGCTGTTCTTCCTGATTCCGTTCGCGCTGTACCTGATTGTCTTCGCACGTCCGCTCAACATGATCTACTGTGCTGGCAAGTTCGATGAATCCGGCGTGACGCTGGTGTCCGAGTACCTTGTCTACCTGGCGCTCTCGCTGCCGCTCTACGGCGTGGTCGTGTTGATGCAGAAGAGCTTCTCTGCCTTGCTCGACATGAAGCCCTATAGCCGCTATTGCCTGTATTCCGCCATCGGCCAGGCCGGCTCGGTTCTGCTGTTTGGCGTTGTGCTGGGCTTCGGTATGCCGGCAATCGCGCTTTCGTATGTCGTCGACTACGTGATCTTGGTCGGTTGCTCGCTGTGGTGGCTGCGTCGTCGTCTGCGTGCCTTCAGGTCAAATCTATCCTGCATGGCGGTTTCTTTGGCCTTTTGTTCGGCGGCCTGGGTGCTGCCGCAGGCGCCGGCGTCATGTGGGCGCTTGAACACTTTGTCGGGGCACTTGGCGGCTCGATTCTGATTACTCTTGGCTACGTTTGCGTTGCGGGTGTCGTCTCGCTTGCTGTTACCTTTGGCCTTGCCGTTGTCCTTAAGATGCCCGAGGTCTCGGCGCTGCTTCGTCGCAAGTAGGTGCGTGTGGCCGGTCACGACAACATTCCAACACTCGCCGAGCAGGTTTCGCGCGTTCCCACGCAGCCCGGATGCTACCTTTGGAAAGATGCCAAGGGCGATGTCATCTACGTTGGCAAGGCGAAAAACCTGCGTTCCCGTATGCGCCAGTACGTGACGCTGCAGGATGAGCGCCAAAAAATACCGCTCATGATGCAATTGGTTGCGAGCTTTGACTACATCGTTGTCGAAACCGAGCATGAGGCGCTTGTACTCGAGCGCAACCTGATCGGCCAGTACCATCCGTACTTTAACGTCGACCTCAAGGATGACAAGAGCTACCCCTTTATCGCCATTACAAAGGGCGACCTGTATCCCGCTATCAAATACACGCGTGAGCGTCATAAGCCGGGAACGCGCTATTTTGGACCCTATACCGATAGCCGTGCGGCACGTGAGACGATAGATACGCTGCGCAAGGTTATCCCCATCTGCTCTGCATCCTGTGCGGAGTGGCGTCGTTGTCGCCGTATCATCGAGTCCCACAAGGGCGAGGAAGACATCGTCAATATGATTTGCGCACAAAACGGGCGTCCCTGCTTCGACTACCATGTCGGGCGCGGGCCGGGTGCGTGTGTCGGCGCGATTTCCCCTGCAGACTATGCCAAGAACGTCAAGCGTGTCGAGCGCTTTTTGTCGGGCCATCGCAAGGATGTCGTCGACGAGCTGACTTCCGAGATGGCGGATGCCGCCGAGGCACTCGATTTTGAGCGCGCGGCACGCGTCAAGCGTCGTTTGGAGGTCATCAGGGGTCTGGACGACCGTCAGCAAGTCGTTTTTCCCTCCAGTGTCGATATCGATGTCATCGGTTTCTATCGCGAGGAGACCATCTCTGCCGCTTGCGTCTTTGTCGTGCGTGAGGGCCGAACAGTTCGCACCTGCGAGTTCATTCTCGACAAGGGTCTTGATGTTGACGAGGAAGAGCTCCAGTCGGGCTTTCTTAAGCGCTATTACGACGAGACGGCTGATATTCCAGCTGAGATAAACCTCTCTGTCGAGCTTGAGGATGCGGAGGCGCTGGGGGAGTGGCTTGCAGGCAAGCGCGAGCGTTCCTGCCATCTCCATAGGCCGCAGCGTGGCGAAAAGCACCGTTTGCTCGATATGGCATCCAAAAATGCGCGCCATGCCCTCATGCGCTACATGATGCGAACGGGGTACGCTGACAACCGCACCAATCAAGCGCTCCTGGAGCTCGAAAGCGCGCTGGCGCTGCCGGCGCCGCCGATGCGTATCGAGTGCTTCGATATCTCGACGCTGCATGGAACCTTTACGGTCGCCTCGATGGTGGTGTTTACCAACGGACGCGCCGACAAGAGCCAGTACCGTCGTTTTAAAATTCAGCCGAATTGGACGAGGCAAACGACTTCGTGTCGATGTCCGAGGTTTTGGGACGACGCTATGCTCCCGAGCGCATGGTCGACGAGCGCTTTGGCTCGCGCCCCGATTTGCTCGTTGTCGATGGCGGTAAGCCGCAATTGACCGCTGCGATCAAGCAACTTGAGGCTCTTGGGCTTGATATACCGGTTTGTGGCTTGGCGAAGGCCGATGAGGAAGTTTTCGTGCCTTGGGACGAGACTCCCGTCGTGCTGCCGACCGGGTCTGCTTCGCTCTATCTAATTAAACAGGTTCGCGATGAGTCCCACCGATTTGCCATCACGTTCCACCGTGAGTTGCGCGATAAAGCCATGACGGTTTCGGTACTCGATGACGTTCCGGGCGTGGGACCCACCAGAAAACGTGCCTTATGCGCCATTTTGGCTCGATGAAGCGTTTGCGCGCGGCGAGCGAGCAAGAGATCGCGGAAGTTCGCGGCATACCTGCCGATGTTGCCAAGGCGGTCCACGAGGCGCTCGTTGCATGGAATGCCGAGCGCGCCGAGGCGGCGGCTGGCCATTCCGATAGCTAAACACGAGCCTAAACAACTGATATACATGATTGCGCGATTTTCAACCATTTATTTCGCCATGATTGCCTGCTGGTTTCGGGTTTTATTAACGCTAAAACGTTTGACTAACCCAAGCGAAAACCCTGCTATCCTGCGGGTTGACGAAGACTGATATCTCACCTCGCCGATACATACTGTCTGGCGAATCATTTGTCAATGAATTCGGTGAACGGTAGTAAATACCGTTCAAGCGTATGTATGTATCGGTCGCCGAGCGCGGCACCTCAGTTGGGTTCGTCGGTAGGTAAGGTATATATCGTCCGCAAGTTGCGCGGGGGCACGTCTAGGTGCTCCCGAGTAAGATTCTCTATTGATAGGAGAAGACATGGCCATCATCAACAAGGGTATGTCCAGGCGTTCGTTCCTCGGCCTCACCGGCAGCGTCGCTGCTGTCGCCGGCCTTGGTCTCACTGGCTGCGGTGGCAGCTCTAGCGACGAGGGTTCCGCTTCCGGCTCCACCGATTCCGCCAACCGTGGCGGCGGCGTGATCACCGCTGGTTCCGCTTACGCTCCGTCCAGCTTCGATCCCGCCAGCACCGGCTCCGCTGTGGGCCTGGGTGCTAACTGGCACGTCGTCGAGGGCCTCTACGGCATCGATTACCACGACTACAGCACCTTCAACGAGCTCGCCACCGACGATCCCAAGTCTGTGGACGACACCACTTTCGAGGTCACCATCCGCAAGGGCGCCAAGTTCTCCGATGGCACCGAGGTCACCGCTGACGATGTCGTTGCCTCCTACACCGCTTGCGCCGCTTCCGCTACCTATGCTCCGTTCTTCCAGCCCTTCGAGTCCATCGAGGCCAAGGACGCCAGCACCGTGACGGTCAAGACTAAGGTCCCCAACTTCTCCCTGCTCAAGGATCGTCTGGCCATCGTCCGCGTTACCCCGGCCACCCAGACCGAGGAGGATCGCGCCAAGCAGCCGATCGGTTCCGGCCCCTGGATGTACGACTCTATCTCCGATACCGAGATCACCTTGGTTCCCAACCCCGAGTACAACGGTGAGTATGCTGCCGAGGATAAGAAGATCCAGTACAGCATCCTGACCGACCCCACCGCTCGCGTTACCGCTCAGCAGGAGGGCTCCACGCTCGTTATGGAGCTCGTTACCGCTGACGCCGTCGACCAGCTCGAGAGCGCCGGCTGCAAGATCGATAACGTTCAGGGTTTCGGCACCCGCTTCATCATGTTCAACGTCGCCAAGGAGCCTTGGAACAACGTCAAGGTCCGTCAGGCTGTCATGTATGCGCTCGACACCGAGAAGATGGTCAGCAACACCTTCGCCGGCCTTGCCACCGCTGCCAGCTGCTACCTGCCCAAGAGCTTCACCAACTATCATGAGGCTTCCACGGTGTACAAGACCGACGCCAAGAAGGCTAAGAAGCTCATCGAGGAGTCTGGCATCACCCCGGGTGCCATCACCCTGCGCACCACCGACAACGAGCAGATTAAGGGCATGGCCGCCCAGGTCAAGAACGACCTCGACGCTCTCGGCTTCGATGTGACCATCCAGACCGATACCTCGCCGGCCACTTACGCTGCCATCGACGGCGGCGAGGCCTACGATATCCTCCTTGCCCCTGGCGATCCTTCCTGCTTCGGCGCCGACCCCGACCTGCTGCTCAACTGGTGGTACGGCGACAACGTCTGGATGCAGACCCGTTGCCCGTGGAAGGAGTCCGCTGAGTGGCAGAAGCTCCACGGCCTCATGGACGAGGCTCTTGCCGCCGAGGGCGACGAGCAGCAGAAGAAGTGGAACGAGTGCTTCGACATCATTGCCGACAACGCCGTTCTGTACCCCGTTGTCCACGTCAAGACCGTCTCCGCTTCCTGGGACGATCCGTCCACTGCACCCAACGGCGAGGCCCTCGATGGCTTCAAGGGCATCGGCACGACGAGCATGTCCTTCAGGGGCGTTGCGACCGTCAAGGCGTAAGACTCGCTTGAGTCTGTATGCAGGATGTCGGTCGTTGGGACCGTATCCTCATAGTTGAAACAAAGACCCGGGCGGCAACGATGTCGCTCGGGTCTTGTAATGAGTATCCGTACTCATATACCAGTTGGTCCTACCGACAAAAGAAAGGGGAGAGAACGTGAACAACTTGCTACGTTTGATTGGAAGGCGTCTTGTGGCGCTGCCGATCATGGCATTGGGCGTCACCGTCCTGGTGTTCTTCCTTATGTCGTTCTCCAAGACCGACCCCGCCTACACGGCGTTGGGTGACGGTGCCTCGCCCGAGGCGGTTGCCGAGTACCATGAGAAGTATGGTCTGGACGACCCCTGGCCCGTGCGCTACGTGCGCTATATGGGCGATCTGATCCATGGCGACATGGGCACCTATGGTGCTGCTCGCAACTCCGTTGCCAAGCGCATCTCCACGGCCCTGCCCGTCACGATGCAGCTGACCTTTATCGGTCTTGCTATCGGTGCGGTCGTTTCGTTTTTGCTCGGCGTCATCGCGGCACTGTATCGCGACAAATGGCCGGACCAAGTGATCCGCGTCTTTTCCATCGCCGGCTTGGCAACCCCGTCGTTCTGGCTTGCCGTTCTGTTGATCCTGCTGTTCTCTTCCTACCTTAAGGTGCTCCCGGCATCGGGTGCTCTGCCTCACTTCACCACGAATCCGGTTGGCTATCTGGACGTATGATCATGCCCGCTATCGCCTTGGCATTTCCGCTGACGGGCCAGATGACTCGTATCGTGCGTACCGCCATGGTCGAGGAGCTCGACAAGGATTATGTCCGTATGGCTCGCGGCGCCGGCGTTCCCGAGAAGGTCGTCGTCGGCATCAACGTTCTTCGCAATGCGCTGATCACCCCGGTCACCACCCTCGGTCTTAAGATCGGTTACCTCATGGGCGGCGCCGTCGTCATCGAGGTTATCTTCAACCTCCCCGGCATGGGCACCGCGATTCTGCAGGGCGTTCAGGGCAACGAGGCGAACCTGGTTCAGGGCGTCGTCATCGTCGTTGCTCTTGCTTCATCATCATCAACATCGTGGTTGACATGCTCTACCTGCTCATCAACCCGCGCATCAGGACGGTGTAGATTATGGTAAAGATTCGAGAGAAGCAAACCGAGCAGCTCGAGAAGGCTGCCTCCAAGGGGCTCAAGCTCGGTGGCTGGAAGAAGATGACGCTGTCTTCTAAGATTGCAGCCGTCGTGCTGGTGCTGGTCGCCCTGACTGCGATTCTGGCGCCCCTTCTTGCCCCCTATAGCCCGGTCGAGATCTTTACGGCTCGCCAGGCTCCCGGCAACGGATTTATCTTCGGTACCGACGATAAGGGTCGCGACATTCTGTCGCGTATGCTCTACGGTGGTCGTTACTCGCTGATTATCGCTTTGGCGCCACTGCCATGGCTCTGGTCTGCGGCTCGGTCGTGGGCGCCCTTGCAGCGGTTTCGCGCAAGGCCGTCTCCGAGACGATCATGCGTATCTTGGACATCATCATGTCCATCCCGGGCATCGCCCTCGCGGCCGTCTTCGTCTCCATCCTGGGCAACTCCGTGCCGTCGATCATCTTCGCCATCGGCTTTATGTACACTCCGCAGATTGCCCGTATCGTGCGCGCCAATATCGTGTCCGAGTACGGCGAGGACTATGTCCGCGCGGTCATCGTTTCCGGCGCCAAGGCTCCGTGGATTTTGATCAAGCATGTTCTGCGTAACTGCATCGCCCCGATCATGGTCTTCACCGTTACCCTGGTCGCCGACGCCATCATCTTCGAGCCTCGCTGACCTTCATCGGCGCTGGTATCCAGGAGCCCACCGCTACCTGGGGTAACATCCTCGCCGACGCCCGCGGCGCGTGCTCGCCGGCCGTGGTGGCAGGCGCTGTTCCGGGCCTGGCCATCATGATCACCTGCCTGGCGCTCAACATCCTCTCCGAGGCATTACCG
>ENA-OQAA01001072-OQAA01001072.1-human-gut-metagenome-genome-assembly--contig:-NODE-1072-length-15427-cov-2.320392_pt1 | contig 15427 bp, 20 predicted proteins | sample MGYA00242489_ERZ504515 | MGnify/ENA primary metagenome ERZ504515 (study PRJEB26092, sample SAMD00036237) | human gut metagenome | host: Homo sapiens | study: EMG produced TPA metagenomics assembly of...
GGTATGAAGAAAGCTACTTCGGGGATATGGTGGATGCGCTGAACCTCAATCCGGCAAGCGTGAAGAAACTTCTGACGGAGCATGGCTGCAAGGTTTACGGACGCTTCCCGAACCGCAAAGGAAGGAACGGCAAGGAACAGGTATCCTATGAACAATTCTACCAGGAACTAATCAACTCCTGTTGCGGTGCCAACCTGTTGACCTATACCGGCAGGGTAAATCTGAAAGAACTGTACGAATCCGGATTCTCACCGGGTGAAGTAGTCATTCCTAAAGGCAACTACTGCGGGCTTTTCAGTTCCGCTTACGGCGGTGGCAGCCTGCTTGAAATGGAGTTGAAACAGGATGTCAGGTTGAAACTGGAAATCAACGGCTACCATGGTTTCCGTCTCCGTCTGGACGAGGAACGGAACAAGTATGATTATTCCATCGGACATGTGTATGGAGTGGACGAATCTTTCTTCGGTGAGAGGATAAGCCTTGTCACTTCGTATGGGAAGAAGGAACAGCAATCAAACATATAATATCAACAACCAAATTATAGGAATTATGGCAAAATACAAAGTAAGAGTAAGATACGCCTTCGAGGTACTTACACGGTAGCGGCAGGAAGCTGCGAAGAAGCAAAAAGAGTGGTAGAGGAAGACTGCGGTCTGGTATTGGGCGGCAATATCCACACGACATGTAATGAGGAAGAGGTGACGGACTGGAACTTCGGCATCCATCCCGAATCGCTGATACTCTCGATCAAGGAAACAGGCAGGAAAGCCCGGGTGAAATACACCGCAATGGATTTCAGCGACCGGATTGAGGAACTGCGCAATGACATCATTGAAGCGATACGGCAGTTGCTTCAGGCGTACTCACTGACGGAACTAGCCTTTACGGACAGGAAGATGATCCGGTATGGATAGTCTGGTTCGGGAAAAACGGAGACCCGTATGAATGCCGGGTCACGGGTATCCGGATAACGGCAAGCTGCCTGACCGTCATTGCCGAAGAGAAAGAAAGCGGTGACGAAGTGGAATGCTACGGACCGTTTGAACTCGGTGCAAGCAACATCGACTGGCTCCGTGAAATATACGAAGCCGCGAAATTGGAATTGGAAACACCCCGTCATGTCAAATCTTAAAAGAGCAGGATATGTATTTACAGGTAGAAAACGCAGTCTCCAGCTTCTTCTTCTATATGTGGAACGCCTGGAGTGAGGAAGAATGCAAAAGCCGTATATGGCAACAATGTATCCGCATTTTTGGGAAAAATGGTGCGTGGCGACGGACAAGGCACATTCGGTGCAGCGGAACGGTCTATCTGGAACTCTCGGAAGACAGCCGCAGGCTTCTGGTGGAGCGGGCCGTCTCGATATATGACGGACGACGCTTCAGAAACAGGAACAGGAATTCGACCTCGACCACAAGGAATATGTCATCAACCGCCTCGCAGGGGCATAACAGACAACAGCCATGACCTATTTTCAGAACATACATTCGCTGGCGGACTTGAAGAAAGAATACCGCCGGCTGGCATTGCAGCACCACCCGGACAAGGTGGTGACACTGCAATTATGCAACGGGTGAATACCGAGTTTGAAAGGCTCTTCGACATTTGGAAAGACAAACCAGATATATCTGCGACTTCAACCGGATATGAATATGACCATTCGGGAGCCACAGCAAAAGAATACACCGAATATGTATACAATGAATACCGCTGGAAAGGCCGCAATTACAAGGGACAGCACGCACCGGAGATTGTGGAACCGGTACGTGTATGGCTCAAGGATACCTATCCGGGATACAGGTTCTCGGTCAGGCGCGAGAATTACCACTCCATCCACATCCGGCTGATGAAAGCGGATTTCGAGGCATTCACCAAAGAATCCGGAAAGGTCCAGGGAGATGTCAACCACTACAACATCTCGTCCGACAAGACCCTGACAGACCGGGCCAAAGAGGTCATGCAGAATGTCTGCGACTTCGTCATGTCGTACAACTTCGATGACAGCGACCCGATGACCGATTATTTCCACACCAACTTCTACCTCACGTTAGGGATAGGCAGTTGCAGACAACCGTACAAAGTGGAACTGCCCGGACTCAAGAGCCAAGACAAACCGCAAGCGTTCAAGCATCCGGAAGGTCCGGCACACAAGGCTCTGCGGCAGGCATTGGGCAAAGCACGCTTTGACTTCATTGCCAGCCTCAGGTTTCCGGAAAACTGATTCTCGGAGAGGATGCCTACGGCTCTACGGGAGAACACTATTTCTGGCCGAAGCAGTATTCCAGTGCCAGAAACGCACAGAAACGGATGGACAAACTCTCGGAAGCCGGCATACGGTGCCGACTGACGGGGTATAATGGAGGCTATATCGAGTTCCTTGGCTATACGTCTGAAACGGAAAACCTTTTAGAACAGGAACGAGAGGAATACAGCCGGGCATATCGGGCATGGGCATCAGAGCAAAGTATACCCCAAAGGATGAAGGCGATAAAATACATGAATCATTCAAATCAAATCCAACTGCAACAATCATGAAAAAGAAGGAAATCATACAAGAACTGAAACGCTACGGCTACAGCCGTGTGAACATTGACACGGACAGAAGGACCTCAAAAACATTCTATACCTATCGTGGAGGTATTCATATCAACGGTACGGAAAACCTGTCATTCCACATTGTTCCGCCACCGGAAAGTTTCGGACTGGGACGGTTTGCCATATGCGCTACACGGAACGGGGAAAGCTCACAGCTGGGAACAGAACATGCTCCGTTCTTTTTTCAGCGCCTGTTCTCCTTTCTAAAAGGTGAGAGAACAGAGCATGAGATTATAGATGAAATTGTATTATAAAATAAGAGGCTGCGTCGTTATTTGGATTTTTTAACAATGCAGCCTCTTGAATTACCACAGAAATTTTGTAACATTTTTCAATTCATGTGCCTTTATAAAAGAATCTATTTGAATCAAATCTTTATCTTCATGATATGATATTATCCAAGGCTTATTTTTCCCAATTTGTTTTGCAATCTCTCTCATGTAAGGCCAATCAATTTCAGAAAATGAATGACCATAAACAACAACTTGCTCTATATTAGACAGACCCTTGAAAAAATCCTGATTTGCATTTATAATATATTCGCAATCCTTTACGAACTCATTCATCCATACTATTATTTTACTCCACGTATCTTGAACAAAAATATACTCCCCTTCATCATTATATACCTCATCCGTATCTCTTGGATTATCATGCCCAATGATATAATTATTTTCAGAAAGACGAGAACCATGGATGTGTAAAATATTTAATTGTGGAATCCCATATATTTTTTCTAAGGTTTCTGTATAGTTGAATGTCAGATATTTACTACATGATGGTAAATCGAGGACTTTATCTGCTACAGTTATATCAATACTATTCACCCATTCGGTAAAAGCCTCAATAAATTCATCCAATACAGGCCTAAATATCCAATCAGGAGAATCTTCTATTGCAGCAACCGAACGTGTAGGATGATCATAATCAAATTCTTCATCCGGCTTGCAGAACTCAAGAATACTATCCTCATCGTATTCACCAAGCGCTTTTTCAATATCCCCCATATCTCTCGTTGATTACTGAAAAAAATGTCCATAAGGTTGATTAGCTGATCTCTTTTATTCAATATCAGCCATTGCTTGAAATCATAATAACTTGATTTGATACCACTGGCGAGATCAACCCCATTACCTATAACAAAAAGTGTATTCTGATCAATTCGTTCAAATTCGGGGAATAAACTATGCATATATAAAAGAGAAGTTTATATTGATTTTGTATCTGCTATCTCAATAAATAATACATTACAACTCACGATTCAGCACCATTGCCAGTGGGAACATAAACTGGTTATAGGCTTTCAGTTTTTGCAGGTTCAGCACATTTCCGGCATAAGGATTGGTCAAATCGGTATAGAAGAACACATCGGTAAATCCGGCGTGTTCTTCCACAATTTCACCCGCTAATGGTATCTCCTCCACATTGAACAGCTCCAGAGGCAGTTCCTCCAGACGGGCCTGTTCCGCATTTCCCAACACATTGAGGTTGCGGTTAAACAGGACAAAACCTTTCTTCCTGTAATCCACACGCATACCGTACGGACGCTCCACAAGAAAAGCATCCGCTGCTTTCTTTATATAGTTTTCCATGATTCTGAAATTAGAAATTGCAAAAATACATCTTTTGTCCGGCAATGGCGAACAAATCAGGAAGAGAATCGCCACAGCCCATGCAAAGCACACTACCGTGTATTTTATTTCCCACCCTGCAAAGGTAGTCCCGTGTCCGGTGTACCCGGCCAAGGTCAGGCCCCTGCGGGGTTGGCTGAAAGAAAATCATCTCGCCTGACGGCTGCGGTATTTTCTTTCGCCAAACCTTGCGGGTACGGCCACGGGACAGTCAGGCAGGTGAGAAATAAAAATACCGGCTCCCGGAGCCGGACGTGTTTAACAGATAAAAAACAATGAATCATGAAAATCCTGAATCAAGAACATTTCGAGAATGTAAAGCGTTATGCCGAATCCATCGGTGACACCTCACTCCGAAAATGCCTGGAACGGTTGAAGAGCTGGGAGGAAAATCCTGACTATCCCAGCGAAATCTCACTCTACTATGACCATGCCCCGTACTCGTTCGGCTTCACCCAACGCTATCCAGACGGAAGGACAGGCATCGTGGGTGGTCTGCTCTATCATGGAATTCCAGACCGTTCTTTTGCCGTGACACTACAGCCGTTCCATGGATGGCAGATTCACACCTGATGAAAGGCAAACGACAGTATTAACTTTATAAAATTCAATTCAATATGGAAACGACATTGGCAGTAATGGAAAGACAACAGCAGTTTGACTTCCAGAAAAACGGAATTGAAGTGATGAACTTCGAGACACTCCAACGCACCTATAAAGAAAATGACATCTACAACAATCCGGTGCAGGGCATCTACCATTACCAGGTCATACGCCGCATGATGGACATCTGTGAGAAATACAATCTCGATTATGAGGTGGAAGAAATCTTCGCTGCCCAGAACAGAAACAAGACACAGCCGGGAGTGAGCATCCTCCCGCAGGTAGAACAGACACATGGCGAAAAAGCGTGGAAGCCATATCCTGCGCCGTATTTTCGCTACTATCCGGATCAGGGATTGGGAGACAGACGAGCTGACAACCACACTGGTCGTCGCCTACCACCAGGACGGCATACAGGCAGCCATAGGTCCCTGCGTGAAGATATGCCATAACCAGTGCATCCTCTCACCGCAGCGGAGCATCAGCAATTACGGGAAAAAGAAGGTGACAACCGATGAGCTCTTCGAAACCGTGGACGCTGGCTGGCCAATTTCGAGGTGAACATGAACGAGGACATTGCAAGGATTCAGCGGTTGAAACGCCGGATTATCCCGATGGAGGAAATCTATATGTACATAGGTCTGCTGACCGCATTGCGCGTCTCCCATGACAGTTCGGACAGAAACCTGTCATCCACTGTGGAAACCTACCCGTTGAACCAGAGCCAGATTTCCATCTTCACGGAAGAGGTGCTGAAACTGGCCATGAGCAAAGGACAGATTACCGCATGGGAATTATACAACATTGCCACAGCTATCTATAAGCCAGGAAAGACAGACTTCCCAGCCCTTATTCCACAGAACGGAGCCATGGCGGACTCCTGCTTTCCCGTCTCTCCGAAGAGGTGGAAGTACAGGAGCCGTTCCGATAAACTGACATGCAATCTTCTCAAGCCAAAGAAATAAGGGAGAACCTGACAGTGATAACAACTGAAAGATTCTCCCTTTTTCATTTACTCTTCAAAAAGCAGCATGAATTCCACCTTCCTTCTCCGTTCGATGCTCGGAACCACTTTTCCTTTATAGCACCTGAAAGAGACATATTCCTTGTAAATATTGCGGTCTCCCGACTCCAGCTTCTTTAACAGACGCTTTTCGGTCTTTTCCCATAGCCTTTTAATCTGTAGGGTCCGACATTATATGAAAGGACTGCTGCCAATAAAGAATCACGCCCCAGATAACTGAACATGCGGCACAGCTTACGGAGGTCTTCCCTCAGAATGGAGTCTCCCTGTGCTTTGGAGATGCTGTTGGTAAACCTCTCCCCGGGAAGAACCTTGTGACCCCACCCGACATAAGGCCAATGCTTTTCTCTCCATGCCAGCCCTCAAACCGCTTGACACACTCGACCGCAAGACTGAACCTGTCCGGACTTGCCTTTACCGGATTCTCCGCCTTTGAAGGCATACCCGGAAAAAAGACCGTGGCGGAAAGTACCGCAAACCATATTGCTTTTAACTTCATCATAGGCAGGACCGGCTTAGTGTCTGATTATTGTAACAGGCAGTTGCTTACCTCCAATAGGTATTATAGGACCTATTGGTTCTATAGGTATTATAGGGCCTATAGGTATGATGGTATCCTTTTCCTCCGTCTCGTTGTTGAAGTCAAAGGTCAGCCTGCAAAACTGTGCCGGCTCGCTGTTGTCCTCAAAATAGATGTCGATGGTCTGCTGATCCTCGCATTCAGAAGTGTAGTATAACCTGAACACTTCCTTGTCAAGGGGATAGCGGTCATTGGGCAACAGCACCATCCCGTCATCCATGCGGAGCGTGCCCTTGCCGTCCGGCTGGAAATAGCGGATGGTGTAGCGGGCATCGGAAAAATGTCCTTCACGTTTGAGTTCACAGCGTATTTCCACTGTCTCGCCTTTCACAATTCTCGTGGGAACCGGCAGGGTCTCCACCTTGAACGGATAGGACTGCTGTACTTCCATTTCATCAGAACAGGCAGACAACAGACAAACCGCCAGACTTAGGAACAGGACCGCCACCATTCCGACCAATCCTCTTTTTTTATTCATTGCATTCATATTCTATCAGATTTTAATACGTTATACTTTATTCGATACTTACAGGAACTTATGTTGCAGGTATTCGTTCAGGTCCTTGTAGCCTTTGTACAAAGAGGAACAATCCACCAGTTATCCGCATAGCGTTTGCGGAGTGCCTCCAGCGTGCGCCGTCCGGCTTCATCCCGGTCCAGATAACAGTTTGATCCTCTCGTACCTGTCAAGAATAGGGAACGAGCGTTCCAGCAATGACACTGAGTTCAACACAAGATAATCGTCTCCATATCCCAGACCGAGTTCCAGCCACGAAAGGCAGTCAATAAACCCCTCGAAGAGGTTGCATGTGTCCGAACCGTTATCCATCAGTGAAATGTCCTTAGGTGACAGGCTGGCCTTGAAAAAACGGTTGCGTAACTCAAATCCGTCGCTGACATTCCTGAATCCGATGGCGAAATACCGTTTCCCGTGCAAGGTATATCTGACTTCCCGACAGTTCGGTACAGCCACATCGCTGCTAATGCCGCGTTCTGCCAGATATCGGAGCAGGACTCTGTTGTATAGAGGCCCGAAGCGTACATCCGTGAAGCTCTCCTTCTTGATGAGATCCTCCCTGTCACTCTCATCAGTGCGGGAAACGGTCTTGTGCTCGGGAGCGAGACCGCCCCATGTCTCCGTGATGAACCTGGCCTGCGCCTTGAAATCCCCGCTGCCGATAAACTCCCCGGCAAGGTTGAATATGTCGCCTCCCTGCCGGTGCCGAAGTCATGCCAGATTTCCTTTCGTACATTCACCTGGAACGAGGCGGTGCGTTCCTCCCGATACGGGGCCAGATACCAGTATTCGTCACCCCGTCTTCTTGCCGGTTCATATCCCATCCTTGCCAGAAAAGCGGCGATAGGGATAGCTTTTATCTCTTCTATAGTCATAGATGGTACAGTTTTAATGGATAATGAATTTGATTCCCAATCCGAATTGGGTTGTAAACAGTTCCAGGGAACTTCCCCACAAGGCACGTTCCCGGATATTGGCAAGCAGGACAATGCGGTCTGTCAGGTAAGTCTCAAGCTCCAGGGTTATCGCACCGCCATAGACAAACGCATCCTTGGCGAGCAGCGTTGAACCGTCAAACAGCATCCTGTCTCCCCAATTACAGTTTCATAGCCGGCCAGTGCGGAACCGCCGATGGAGAGAAAGACCGTCCTGGTCGGGTCCGACAGGAATTTCAGGTAATAGCCGCCTTCTGCCGTGAACTGTGCGCAGGGCACATTCACGTTCCGGTACCCGTAATTCTTCATCAGATACTCGGTACCTATGACCCAACGGTCGGCTCTTTGGTATATCCTGAAACGGCAAATCCGGCATAATGATTCAAGGGGGATTTCGAGCCGTTCGCAAATCCTCCGCGCAGTTCCACGCCCTTCATTCCGGGCAGGTACCGCTGGGCATGTGCCCGCCCCGGGAACAGGGCAAGCGACACGGCTGTAACGAATAGGAACAGATACTTCTTCATGACTACTTCACTTTTAGTTCGTTGATAACTCTGGCTCTCACGATATCTTCACTTTCCACGGTGAAGGTCTGGTTCCTTCCACCGCTTTTCTCGTGCATTTCCACCACCAGCACCCTGTCCGAGGGAATGGTGAATTTGTCCAGGACGAAAACGGTGCGCCCTTCCTTTTTCCCTGCGACCGTTGTTACATAGTCGTAAGCACGCAAAGGAAATATCACCTGCTCCTGGATGGCGGTATGTTTCATCACCTTCTTGTCCACAATCTTGAATGTCACGAAATCCACTTCATAAGGTACGTTGGACCGGTTCCTGATTTGTGTATGAAAGTACAGCAGCCCGTTATGGGTGTAAAGACCGCGCAGCAGATACTGGATGCCGAACGCCTTGCTCCCGATATGCTTGATGTGCCTTTTGTTGTCCTTATGGACGGACTTCGAAATGAGATATACCAGTTTCGGAGACTCGCTGCCGAGTTCCTTCAGGTAAATGTCAAGGGCGTTGTTGGGACGGTTCACTTCGCTGCCGTCATGGATGAAATCCTTCATCTCGATGTTCAGCAACAACGGTTCTTCCGCATACTTTACATTGAATGTATAGAAACTTCCGCTTTCGGTTATCACGGACATGTTGGTCTCCTCACGGAAATTCTTTACGGTAGCCTTTACACGGATGACATTTTCCGCACCGTCCGCCTTGCCTGCAATGAGGTTCGGCGATCCGAGGTCCACATAACGCACCGAAGACGGGAAGATGATGTGCGTAGTCTTGTCGTAAGTCACTTCCAGACCGTACGGCGGTATCATCCGGTCGAAAGTGAGTTTTCGGGTCAGCCCGTGATAGAGGTCCCCATCTTCCTCTTTTTGGGGATACACTTCCTTGACCGGTGTTATTCCTTTGTTCACCACCGCTGCACTGTCGGTTTCAGTCTGGGCAAAGGCGCCCATGGTGCCCCCTGCAAGGGCAAGCATTACAAATAACTTTTTCATGTTGATTGAATTTTAATGGGTTGTCATTGATTGTCATTCTGATAAAGCATCAGGGTATAGCCGGATTTGAGATGCACCTTCTCTTCACGCATCTTCCGGGAGATGTACTGCGAGACACCCTGTATGGCACCCTTCCCGAGTTCGGAAAGCAGCTGGTCGCCTGCCGACTGGTTGGTGATGGAGATGCTCGTGCCGAGATTCTGCCCAGATTGGCGGCAACCTCCTTGACAGCGTTTGCTTCCATGGATCCCGGAATGAAGATGCCTTCCTGTCCGTCATTGTCATACACGGCAAGTTTCACGGGGATGATGGTACCGCCATATTCAACCTGAAGGATGTTGACGTGAAGCCTTTCTCCCTGTATGCGCCCTTCTCCGATGAGCAAGGAGTTTTTGGGAAGGACATGCTTTCCTACACGCATCGGTTCTTGCAGTCTCATCCTCACACCCTGACCGCTGATTACAGTCTGGTTCCCGTGGATGCAGGCCCGTATGGTATTCCTAACGTCTTTTTCATCCTGTGGCCAATCGGGGTATGGATCTTTCCGCCAATGTCCTTCCCGTTAATGACACGGAATCCCGGACAGGTTGCGGCAGCGATGATACTACGGGTGTGGAGACCAGCCCGACGGGAACGGCTTTCATGTTTCCATCCCGTCCTCTTTCTCCATCATCCGGATGGTTTTCCTTGTTTTTGCCGCCATTGCCCGGCATGTACTTGGCCGCGAGCTCGTAGGACTTTTCCAAAAGTGCCACCTGTTCCTCATAGCCCGGCTGTGCATTCTGTGCGGCAGCCGCCTGCTTCAGCTGTTCCACCTCGCTTTCAAGCCTCCTTTCCGGGTCTTCCTGCGGTGACTCGTAAAATTGCCGAGGGTCCTGTTGATGTCATTGTAGGCTGAAACGGATGAAAAACGGGCTTCCTCCCTCCGGCCGGTTTCATACAAGCTGCTTTCCTTGTCATCCGCATCCGGTGACAGCTGTACGCTAGTTCCGGAGTTCTCGTCCGAAATGCCGGAGAAGTCTCCCAGCGTGCGCATTTTTTCTGCCTGTTTGCGCTTCATGTCCGCCTGTTCGTAGGCAGCGATCTTGTCTCCCTCTATGCCGGCTCCCCTCGGGTCAGGCAGTTCGGTGTTGAAGCCCGCATTTTTCTCCTCCTTTCGTCTGTCCTCTTCAGACGGTGCGAAGATGAACCATATCGCACCAAGGAAGAGAAGGAACATTCCTGCAAAAACCAGGTATTTCCTGATTTCCAGCCTCTGTCTCAATTTGTCTGCATTATTACTCATTTTCTTCCTGATTGAATTGATTAAAGAAATCTTCCATTTCCTGCATTTTTTCATCCGGAATTGTATCGGCAGGAACGATATCCGGAATGTCCAACGGGGCTATCTCAATGATGTCCCGCTGTACATCCTCCCGTCCGATGTCATAGATGGCACGGAAAATCAGATAGAAATTTCCGAGAGCAAACAGGACAGCCGGCACGATGACTGCCAACATTCTCTTTTCCGGAGAAAGCCCGGCACACAAACCCCGAAGCTTTTCTGCAACGGTTTCCTTGATTCTTACAAACATCTGTTTCATACATTCGAAATTTTAACGGTCATACACTCTGATATCCCTGTTCTCCACCACACGGAAGGCTTCAAGGATGAAACCGTGCGGATTATTGTCGCTGCGGGTGGAGTTCAGCAGCCTGCCACGTGTGACAAGGCTGCGTTCGGTCACACTCTTCTCCCTGATAATGGAGAGTTTCGCATAGGTCACGACCTCATACGGATAGGTATTGAAATCGCACCTGACACTGTCAATCCCAATCCGCTGGCTCATGTTTCCCGAAATGATCCGGTTGTAATATCCCTGCTCTGCCAGATCCACATAATGGGCATAGGCAGAACGGTCGCAGAGGAACATCGCCCGTTGGATATTACCCTCAATCGCGCTTTTGTCGGGAGACAGCGTAAAGAACAGTTCATGAAACCTCCTGACATGTTCCCTTGCCTCCACCGGGCGGTTCTGTTCCAAGTCTTGTGAAAGGGCCAGCATCAACGACTTTCCTTCATCCAGGACATAGATCTTCTCCCGTTGCGCTTCCGCAAAGCTGTAAGCCTTCCATACTGAAAATCCCACAAGAAGCGTACAGACACACAGATAGATGATTCCGAACAGGCGGAGGTGTTTGAAACTTGTCTCGATATTCTTCAATGATTTGAATTCCATTCTGTAAATGTTTTATACTGTTATTGCCTAAATTCACTTGACCAGCCTTCCGGCAATGTTTCCCACCGCCGCTCCGGCACTTCCTGCCACCACAGAGCCGGTCTTGGATGCCGCCTGATTCACGTTCTTTCCATAATTGCCCGCACCGCCTCCGGCCTGCACAATCCAGTTGGATACGGTCGGGATGGTGAAATACCCGATAATGCCGATTATCAGAAACGTGATGTAACTGCGTTTGAACTGTCAGGGATGAAATCCGGATCGGAAAGCTGCTCGATGTCCCTTTGTAGCATCAGCACCTGGATTCTCGCCAGCACGCTGCTGAACAGGTCGCTGACAGGAAGCCAAAGTAGATGCTGATGTAGCGGACGAACCACTGGCTGAGAGATGCCTGAAACCCGTCCCAGCAGGAAAGGGCAAAGGAAACGGGCCCGAGTATCGAAAGGACGATCAGGAAGAATGTCCTCAGCGTATCAATGACCAGTGCCGCAGCATTGAAAAGGAGTTCCAGCAGTTCCCGGAAAAAATCCTGTACCGACTTTTTCATGTTATACATGGCACGGTCCACATACATTCCGCAGGCCTCTATCGCATCCAATGCGCCCAGTTCGTCCAGTTTGTTGTCAAAAGCCTCCTTGTCCACCAGATAGGCAGTCTCGGGATTCCGTTTCATAGCCTCCATCTCCAACTTGTCCTTCTGTGCCCGGTACTCGTTCATGTCAAAGGTCTGGCTTTCGAGAATCGTATGCGTGCCTTTCACGACCGGTGACAGGATGCTGTTCAGCGTACCCAGTACAAGTGTCGGAAAGAACATGATACAGAGTCCCAGAGCGAACGGACGAAGAAGCGGAAAGACATCCACGGGTTCGGCACGGGCTAGAGCCTGCCATACACGATATGCCACATAGAAAAGAGCACCCAGCCCGGCAAGCCTCGGGCGACACCGGTCATCTGTGAGCAGAGCGGCATCATTTCCACATACAGATTCTGTAAAATCTGATGCAGGTTGTCAAAATTTGCAGCCAACAATACCATAAGCATTCGGAATGAGGATTACCAATAACGTTCGTTCGGTGAACCGTAGAGAGCCATTACACGGTCCAGGTCGTTCCGTTTCTTGGCACGCAGGTAGGACACCCCGATATTCTTGTTGGTATAATACTGCACCAGGCTTCGGTTTTGCAGCATGTCGTTGTAGCAGCGGTCGATGATGTCCATCCTTTCCTTGTCGTTCATGGAAAGCCCGTTCTCGTTGACTACCGTCTTCAGGTCGTTCAGCAGATGGGCACTTTCTTCCAGCAGTTTGGTGTATCCAAGGGCAATGGCACTCAGTTCTTCCGGTGTAAAATACGGGTCGCTGAGCATACGCTCGAAGCTGGTGACATAGATGTCCGTGATATCTCCCACCATCAGGATGGTCTGCTGGACCTTGCGGGCATCCCGGACAAGGTTCTTGACCTTGCGCAATCCGTCGTAATACTCCTTGCCTTGCTTGTAGATTTTCACGGTTTCCTGAAAATTATTGAGCATATTATTCGCCGTGGAAGACGTATGAACAATGTTCTTGGCGGCATTGATAATGCCCTGTGCCAGATTGCCCGGATCGCTCACGACCCATTGGGCTTGTGCTGTGAGGCTGGCAAGGAAGCAGCCCATGCACAGCATGAGAATTTTCTTTTTCATGATGTTCTTGTTTTTATAGTGAATAATCCTGTTGAATATCAGATTCCGAATTTCCGCCCCTTGGTCGGCAGATTCCGTAGGATGGTCCGTTGCGTCTGTCTCGTCCGGTTCTCTATTCGGGAATCCTCCCTCTTGCTTCTGATAGTGGCAAAGAGTTCGTCAGCATACGGCCTGCGTCCGGTCATCCTGACAAACCGGGCATCCAGTTCCCGGTATGCTTTTTCAGCCTGACACGAACGTTCCGTGGCGGAAGCGTTCTTGTCTATGCCATATTTGGCAAGAAATCCCGGATGGACATGAAGGATATCATGAACGGATTCCGGTATAGCGGCTATCTGCCCCAATCTCTCCAATTCGGTATTCAGCTTGTCGAGATATTCGACCGGGGGACGGGGACAGAGCCTTTCAAATAGTTCTTCAGCGCGGTGTGTCAGCCTCGCATCTATTTCCAGTACATCCGGAATCTCTCCAAGCAGCCTTTTCTGCCTGTATTCATCATTCTTCATGGCACTGAGCTGATGATACAGCCGGTAATCCTCCGTCAATCCATAGTGATCCCGGATGCGCTTGGGAATATCCCAGTCATACATCAGAGACCAATAGAGGCAATCAGTCACTTCCCTGAGCCACTTTTCATCTGGTTCAAATCTTTCATGCATACATATTGCCTTTAAATCGGTTTATAAAAATCTTATTTTCCTCTTTTGCTTTCGGCCAACTGCTTGATGGCAAGCTCTATGTTGCCGCCGAGTTTGTCCGTAAGGCGCATGAGTTCCAGTTTTTCCGTTTCTTCAGTGGTGTAGCACATATATTCTTCAAGCGACACCTCAGTGGCATAGACTGCTGACTGGGTTCCGCCGAGACCAATCCACACTTCCTTGTATTTGCGGGAAGGATTGTTGGCCATGTTGATGGAAAGTATCTGCGCACGCTCCTTGTCGGTCAAGCCGAGCAAGGACTGGATCTCGTCAAACTTGTTCATGTACTTGCGCTGGTCAAGGAGAATCTTACAGTCACTGTTGTTGATGATAGTCCCCTTGACGATGGGTGACGAAATGATATCTTCCACTTCCTGGGTCACGACCACGGCTTCGCCGAAGAATTTTCTAACGGTCTTGAAGAGGTACTTTAAATATTCCGCCATACCTTCTTTGCTGATGGCTTTCCATGCCTCTTCCAGCAATATCATCTTGCGGATTCCCTTCAGTTTTCTCATTTTGTTGATGAAGGTTTCCATGATGATAATGGTGACTATGGGGAAGAGTACTTTGTTATCCTTGATATTGTCCAACTCAAAGACTATGAAACGTTTATTCTGTAAATCAAGCTGCTTGTCGGAGTTGAGCAGATAGTCATACTCGCCACCTTTGTAGTAGGGTTCCAAGACATTGAGGAATCCCCACACGTCAAAATCCTTCTCTCGGGTGCGTTTCTTTTCCAGGATATCCTGATATTCGTCACGGATAAACTCATAGAAAGTATTGAAAGACGGTTCTAGGCCGCTGTCCTTGCGGATCTTTTCCAGAAAGAGATTGACCGCATTGGACAATGCCACCTCCTCGGCACGTGTCGGCGGTTCGTCGTCACGCTTCCATAGGGTAAGGATAAGCGTCTTGATGGATTCTTTCTTCTCGATGTCGAAAATCCCGTCCTCCACATAGAAGGGGTTGAAAGCAATCGGATTATTTTCCTCATAGGTGAAATAAATCCCGTCCTCACCATGTGTCCTGGCATGGATAAGGTTGCACAACCCTGATAGGAATTTCCGGTATCCACCAACAGCACATGCGTTCCCTGCTCGTAATACTGGCGTACCATGTGATTGGTAAAAAAAAGACTTGCCGCTACCGGAAGGTCCGAGGATGAATTTGTTACGGTTGGCTATAATTAATGTGTATAATTTTCTATCTATTTAATACTGAATATCATGGATTTATAGCGTAGAATATATCAATATTAACATTTTACAAACATGCAATTTGCATACAAATAGAGTGGTTATAAGAAAACAGAAAAGGATATTTGTTGTTAATGGGTAAATGTGGTAGGAGATGTTTTTATATCTGTTTTCCCTCGTTTTTCAGTGAAAAAATAGACATGATACAGGCGAAAAGAAGAATACTGTTTTTC
>ENA-OQAA01001073-OQAA01001073.1-human-gut-metagenome-genome-assembly--contig:-NODE-1073-length-15412-cov-1.971148_pt1 | contig 15412 bp, 23 predicted proteins | sample MGYA00242489_ERZ504515 | MGnify/ENA primary metagenome ERZ504515 (study PRJEB26092, sample SAMD00036237) | human gut metagenome | host: Homo sapiens | study: EMG produced TPA metagenomics assembly of...
CCTTTTGTTTACAGTATAGGAGCGACTTATGTTTGCAGACAGAGCAAAAATCATTATCCGTTCTGGTAAGGGCGGAGACGGCCATGTAAGCTTCCGCAGAGAGCTGTACGTACCCAACGGCGGTCCGGATGGCGGAGACGGCGGAAGAGGCGGAGACGTTATCTTTGAAGTGGACGAGGGGACAGAACACTCTGGGAGATTACAGGCATAAAAGAAAATTTAAAGCAGAGGACGGAGAAGAAGGCGGCAAAAGACGCTGCCACGGCGGAGACGGCAGGGATATTGTTCTTAAGGTTCCGGAAGGAACGGTTATTATGGAAGCAGAATCCCGCAAGGTCATTGCCGACATGTCCGGTGACAATAAAAGACAGGTTGTGTTAAAGGGCGGAAGAGGCGGAAAAGGCAATCAGCATTATGCAACTGCCACCATGCAGGTGCCGAAATATGCCCAGCCGGGACAGCCTGCTCAGGAGCTTGAGGTTCTTCTGGAACTGAAGGTAATCGCAGATGTGGGCTGGTGGGCTTCCCAAATGTTGGAAAATCTACTTTCCTTTCCAGAGTTACCAATGCCCAGCCAAAGATTGCCAATTATCATTTTACAACATTAAGCCCTAACCTGGGCGTTGTGGATACAGAGAACGGCGGATTTGTAATTGCAGATATTCCCGGACTGATCGAGGGTGCGTCTGAGGGCGTAGGCCTTGGTCATGAATTCCTCCGCCACATTGAGAGAACCAGAGTTCTGGTTCACATTGTAGATGCGGCTTCTACAGAAGGCCGTGATCCGGTGGATGATATTTATAAGATCAACAAGGAGCTGGAAGCTTATAATCCGGAAATCGCAGCAAGACCTCAGCTGATCGCTGCCAACAAGATCGACTGTATCTTTGAGGACGGTGAGGAAAATCCGGTGGATCGCCTGAGAGCTGAATTTGAGCCAAAGGGAATTAAGGTATATCCTGTTTCTGCGGCAACAGGTCAGGGAATCCGTGAACTACTTTTCGGTATCCGGCAGCTTCTTGATGAGAGCCCTGCGGAGCGTATTGTATTTGAACAGGAATTCTTCCCGGAGGATGTTCTTATTACAGAAAATCTTCCTTATACTGTCACAAAGGCGGAGGATGATCCTCATGTCTTTGTTGTGGAAGGACCGAAGATTGAAAAAATGCTGGGCTATACCAATCTGGATTCGGAAAAGGGATTTGCTTTCTTCCAGCGTTTCCTGAAGGATGGAGGAATCCTTGACGAACTGGAAAATGCCGGCATAGAAGAAGGCGATACTGTGCGTATGTACGGCTTTGACTTTGATTATTATAAATAAGTGATATTTTAGAAAGGCTGGTTACAGTTATGACAAGTAAACAGAGAGCTTATCTGAAAAGCCTGGCAATGAAAATGGATCCGGTCCTTCAGCTTGGCAAGGGAAGTGTCACACCGGAGAATACCGCTTCTGTAGATGAAGCGCTGGCAGCCAGAGAGCTGATCAAGATCAGCGTTCTTCAGAACTGCCTGGACGATCCCCGCCAGATGGCGGAGGTTCTTGCAGAAAGAACACATTCCCAGGTTGTCCAGGTGATCGGACGTAAGATCGTACTTTACCGGGAAGGTAAAAAAGATAAGAAAAAGATCATTCTGCCATAATACAGGAGGAATGAATATGGCTGCACACCGAAAAAAAATAGGAATCATGGGAGGAACCTTTGATCCTGTTCACGTAGGCCATCTGATTCTTGGAGAAAAGGCATATGAGCAGCTGGGTCTTGACAGTGTATGGTTCATGCCAAGCGGAAACCCTCCGCACAAAAGGAACCGTCAGGGAAGAGCCAGCAATGAAGAGAGGATTTCCATGGTACAGAAGGCCATTGAGGGAAATCCTCATTTTGAACTTTCGCTGATAGAAATGAACGAAGACGGGTATACTTATACCTATCGGACTCTGGAGCGGCTGAGACAGCAAAATCCGGACACAGATTATTACTTTATTATCGGCGCAGACTCTCTTTATGACTTTGCCACATGGAAAGAGCCTGCCCGGATTTGTCAGGCCTGTACCATTGTGGTTGCTGCCAGAAACCATGTTCCCACACCCAGTCTGGATCAGGAAATGACATATCTTTCCCATCAGTACGGAGGATGCTTTATCCGGCTGGATACGCTGAATATTGATATTTCCAGTCAGCTGATCCGTCAGTGGATACAGGAAGGCAAAAGTCTCCGCTATTATGTTCCGGACCCGGTGGTTTCCTATATCCGGGAACATCATATTTATCTTGCGCCAAAAGGAGAACCTGAATACAATGGCTGAATACGATTTTATAAAAATACAGAAAAAACTTTCAAAATATCTGGATGAGAACAGATTTCATCATACCCTTGGCGTTATGTATACCTGTGCAGCTCTGGCAATGGCTCATGACTGCCCCATAGCGGATGCGCAGCTGGCAGGACTTCTGCATGACTGCGCCAAATGTATTCCCAACAAAAAGAAACTGAAAATGTGCGGGGAAAACAATATTCCGGTAACAGAATTTGAAAAGGAACATCCCTTTCTTCTCCATGCAAAGCTGGGCGCTTTTGTGGCAAAGGATAAATATGGGATCAGAAAAAAAGAAATTCTTTCTGCCATTGCTTTCCATACAACAGGAAAGCCGGATATGAGTCTTCTGGAAAAGATTGTTTATATTGCAGATTATATTGAGCCGGGCAGGGACAGGGTGCAAAATCTTCCTGAGATCCGAAAAATTGCCTTTCAGGATCTGGATGAGTGCATGTATGTGATCCTGAAAGATACCCTGGATTATCTGGAGGAGGCTCCGGGAGAAATTGATTCTGCAACAGAAGATGCGTTTGCTTACTACAAAGATTTACATACAAAAAGGCAGGGAAGCTGATTCTCCTGCCGGAAAGGGGCTTTGATCTATGAACAGAGAAAAGGAAATGACAAAGATTGCTTTAAGAGCTCTTGATGACAAAAAAGCCATGGATGTAAAAGTAATTGATATTCATGAGGTTTCTGTACTGGCAGATTATTTTGTAATTGCCAGCGGAAGCAACCAGAATCAGGTTCAGGCTATGGTTGACAATGTAGAAGAGATGCTTACAAAAGCAGGATATGAGCCAAAACAGATTGAAGGTACCAGAAATTCAAGCTGGATCCTTATGGATTACGGCGATCTGATCATTCATGTATTTGATGAGGAGAACCGTCTCTTCTATGACCTGGAAAGAATCTGGCGTGATGGAAAGGTTCTGGAAATGGAAGAATTTCTGGCTGAATAAGACAGTCTGCATAAGACTGCTTATCAAGCTCAGGTTTACAGTAAAATTATTATGTAAACCCAAAAAAGAAATTCTCATCAGGAAGAGATTTTTGAGAATCCTACGGTTTGTAAAAATAATTTCTGATAAGAAAGACGGATCCCCGGATGCTGTGGATGAAAACCAGCAGCTTCGGGGATCCTTTTCTGTCTGATCTGATTAATTATAAAAACGAAATACGCCAAATACTTTGCCAAGGATCTGAAGATTTCCATGAACGAGAATTGGATCCATCTCATCATTTTCCGGCTGAAGACGATAGTAGCCGTCTTCTTTATAAAAGGTTTTGACTGTGGCTGCATCCTCCACAAGAGCCACTACCATATCTCCGTTTTCAGCAGAGGACTGCTGTTTTACCAGAACCTGGTCGCCGTCAAAAATCCCTGCATTGATCATACTGTCTCCCTTTACTTTCAGAAGAAAGCTCTGGGCATTTGGCATAAACTCTGCCGGCACAGGGAAGTATCCCTCAATGTTTTCCACTGCAAAAATAGGCTGCCCTGCGGCTACGGTTCCGATTAAAGGAACATTTACAACCTCTCTGCGCACAAGATTAAACTGATCGTCAAGGATCTCGATCGCTCTTGGCTTCGTTGCGTCTCTGCGGATATAACCGTTCTTTTCCAGGGCTTCCAGATGAGAATGAACAGAGGATGTAGATTTCAGATGGACTGCCTCGCAGATCTCACGTACTGCCGGAGGAAATCCTCTGTTCAGAATCTCATTTTTAATATAATCCAGTATTTCCTGCTGTTTTTTACTGATTCTGCCGTATGCCATATTTTTACCTCCAAAATTTCCGCTTCATTCCGTTTTCGCTATTATACCATACTTTTTTCTGGATAGCAAACAAATATTCGGAAAATATGTTCGCAAACTGCAAAAAATTTATATTCCGGTTTATGGACCACAGAGAAAAAACTGTCTCTTTTTCTTGTCAGACAGGGTCTAAAATGTTACAATGGGTTCGTATATCTGAAAAAAGTTATTTAAAGGAGGCATTTTTTTGCCTGATCACAATAAATCACCAAGAAGCCCGGGGCTTCTTTCAAAAATAAAAAATATTTTCGGCCTGAATATCGGAACCATTATTTTTGGAGTGCTGCTGCTTTATATGATATTCAGTATGATCGTATATCTGACATCTGATACCGTAGAATCCTATCAGGTCATTTCCGGGCCTCTTTCCCGAAATGAAACATACACAGGGCTCGCCATACGTGAAGAGTCCATTTATAAAGCAGATTCTGACGGATTTATCACCTATTATGCGAGAGAGGCAATAAGATCAATGCCAATGGACCTGTTTACGGGATCAGCAGCTCTAAGGCAACAGAAAACAGCGCCGAGCTGACTCCTGAAGAACTGACCAGCATCCGCAATGATATGATGAGTTTTTCCAAGGGCTTTAATCCAAGCAAATTTAATAATACGTACAGCTTTAAATATACTCTGGAGGGAAATATCCTTCAGTATGCAGGAACCTCCGAAGGAGGCGCGGTATCTCTGGGAGGTCAGGCGATTACAAAAGCAGACAGCGACGGAATTGTTCTCTATTCCATGGACGGCTATGAAAATAAAAGCGTATCCACTTTATCCGCAGTGGATTTTGATCAGAATGCTTACCACGAAACTGATCTGAAAACAGGCGGTTCCATAAAAGCGGGAGATCCTGTTTATACTCTTATCACTGATGAACGCTGGAGTCTGCTGATCCCTCTCAGTGAAAAACAGGAGGCAAAGCTTGCTGACAGAACGGCTGTCCGGGTGAAATTTTTGAAAGACGATAAAACTCAGAACGGAGATTTTCTATTATAGAGATCGACGGCCAGAAATATGGTCAGATTGATTTTAACAAAGGACTGATCCGCTATGCTTCTGACCGTTTTGTAGAGATTGAGCTTGTGACCAACACTGTTACCGGGCTGAAGATTCCTCTGTCTTCCATTGTGACCAAGGAATTTTATACCATTCCGTCCAAATATGCCACAACGGATAAAGAAACTCAGCAGACTGGATTTATGGTGGAGGGTACGGACAAAAACGGAAATAACACTTCTGCCTTTGTTGCGGCTGATATTTATGCACAGATCGAGGACGAGAGTACTGAAACAGAAGAAGGAAAGGAACCGGACTACATTTATTATGTAGATAAAAAGAAATTCAAAGAAGGCGATGTGGTTGTCTGCCAGGAGGATCAGAGCCGGTATGTAATCAAAGACGTAGGAGTTCTGGAAGGCGTTTACTGTACCAATCAGGGATATGCTGTTTTCCGCAGGATAGAGGTTCTTGACCAGAATGAAGAATACGCTATTGTATCCCAAAATACTTCTTATGGACTTTCACGGTACGATCACATTGTACGTAATGCAGACAAAGTAAATGAAGAAGAGATTTTATATTAGTCTGGAGGCAGGAATTTATGATAACAGAAAATCTGGAACAGGTGAGAAAAAACATTGACGAGGCATGCAGAATGGCAGGGCGTGACCCGAAAGAGGTTACTTTGATCGCTGTAAGCAAAACAAAGCCGGTATCCATGCTGAAGGAAGCCTATGATGCAGGCGCCAGATGCTTTGGTGAAAATAAGGTACAGGAGATCATGGACAAGCATCCACAGCTTCCTGAGGATATTCAGTGGCACATGATCGGTCACCTGCAGAGAAATAAGGTCAAATACATTGTTGATAAGGTTTCCATGATCCATTCTGTGGATTCTCTGCGCCTTGCGCAGACTATTGAGCAGGAGGCAGCAAAGCATAATGTCTGCGTTCCTGTTCTTCTGGAAGTGAATGTTGCTCAGGAAGAAAGTAAATTCGGATTGAAAATGGACGAGGTTCTTCCCCTTATTGAAACTATTGCAGATTTTCCTCATATAAAGGTACAGGGGCTTATGACCATTGCTCCTTATGTGGAAAATGCAGAGGATAACCGTGATTTTTTTCCGACAATTAAAAAAATTTAAGTGTTGACATTGAGGCAAAAACATTAATAATGTTAGTATGAGCGTTTTGAGTATGGGGATGACCGGAGATTATCAGGTGGCTGTCCAGGAGGGCGCAACAATGGTTCGTGTGGGCACGGGGATTTTCGGAGAAAGAAATTACGTGCGATAGCGAAACAAAGAATAAGATTGGAGATTAAAATGAGCGTTTTAGATAAGCTTTAGATGCAGTGAAACTGAATGACGATTACGATGAGGACGATTTTCTGGATGATGATATCCTGGATGAATCCGATGATGATTTTCTGGATGATGACGAGGAAGAAAAGCCGGTAAAGAAATTTTTCCAGAAATTCGGAAAGAAAAAAGAGGATGATTACGACGAGTATGATGAACTGGACGATGAAGAGGAGGAAGAACCTGTTCAGAAATTCAGTCCGAAATCTGCTTCTTCTGTTTCCAGAGTTACTCCTGTAAAACAGGAAAAGCCGATCCGTACTTCATCCAGTAAGATCACTCCTATGAGAAGCAGCCGCAGAAGTTCTCAGTCTGTGAATATGGAAGTCTGTGTGATCAAGCCGACATCCATGGAGGATACCCGTGAGATTGCAGATACACTGGTTGACAATTCTACTGTCATTCTGAATCTTGAGGGGATTGATGTGGAGCTGGCGCAGCGGATCATTGATTTTACTTCAGGCGCATGTTATTCTCTGGGCGGAAGTCTTCAGAAAGTATCCAGCTATATCTTTGTACTGGGACCATCCAATGTTGACATTACCGGTGATCTCCAGAATATTCTGGGAGGATCTGTTCCGTCAGTAAGAGCAGGATATTAATATACGATGGAAAAAGACGATTTTTTCATTAAGAGAATCCGGGAACTGGCAAATCTCTCTTATCAGAGAGATATTGTCACCTTTTCGGATTTTCTTAATTTAAACGAACAAAATCTGGTAACAGGCCAGGCAGCGCGTTTTCCGGGGATTGTTATGGAGAGCCAGGGCGGATATCACGGGGCGGAGCGTCAGATGATAGCTTTTTATCCCACAGATCTGGGATTCTACTGGGAATATCCGATCTGCTGTCTGAAAATTGAACCGAAGGCAGTGAAATTTTCGGAGGCGCTTACACATAGAGATTATCTTGGAACCATTCTTGGTCTGGGAGTGGAACGCTCTGTGATCGGAGATATTCTTGTAAAAGAACATGGGGCCTGGGTGTTCTGCCATAACAAGATCGCGGATTTTATTATGAAAAATCTCTGCAGGGTCCGTCATACAACTGTAACTGTATCAAAGGTAGAAAACCCGGAGGAGCTTCCCAGTCCCGGCTTTGCTGCAGTTTCCGGAACCTGTACGTCTGTGCGTCTGGATGCTCTTATTGCCATTGCCTTTCAGGCATCCAGAAGTAGCATGGTTTCTTATATCGAGGGCGGTCAGGTTTTTGTAAACGGAAAGCTGATCACTTCCAATGGATATGAACCAAAAGAAGGAGATATTATTTCTGTCAGGGGAAAAGGTCGGTTTATTTTTGAAAAAATTCCGGAAAAACCAAAAAAGGCCGGACAGGGGTCAGTCTTTTGAAGTATGTATAAAAGAACAGGAGGTGTTCGAGCATGGAACACAATATCTTAAACGTTCGCCGTGAGGGAGAATTTTATTATCCTATTTATTTTGAAGAAGACTTTGCAGAGCTGTGCAGCGGACTGAAAAAAGAAAACCTGGTGGGCAGAAGGGTTTGTATTGTATCAGATTCCAATGTATTCCCCCTATATGGAGATAAGGTAAAAAAAATACTGGAGTCTGTGGAAGAATCTGTGGATGTTTTTGTCTTTGAGGCAGGAGAACCAAATAAAAATCTTGATACCGTCCAGAACCTGTACCGCACACTGATCGAAAATAAAATTGACCGTACCGGCTTTCTGGTTGCCCTGGGAGGCGGAGTAACCGGAGATCTTACCGGTTTTGCCGCTGCCACCTATCTTCGCGGCATTGATTTCATACAGATCCCCACGACGCTGCTGGCGCAGGTAGACAGCAGCGTAGGCGGAAAAACAGGGGTGGACTTCCAGCAGTACAAAAATATGGTAGGAGCTTTTCATCAGCCCCGGCTTGTATATATGAATATGAATACTCTGAACACCCTTCCTGAAACAGAGTTTATCTGTGGAATGGGAGAGGTTCTGAAAACAGGTCTGATCTGCGACAGTGAACTGTTTCGTTCTGTATGCAGGCAGAAAAAGCAGATCCGGGGGCTTGACAGTCAGGTTCTTGCTTCTGTGATCCGCAGATGCTGTGAGATCAAGGCCGGTGTTGTAGAGCGGGATCCGAAAGAGCAGGGAGAAAGAGCGCTTCTGAATCTTGGACATACCATAGGACACGCCGTAGAAAAGCTTATGGATTTTCAGCTTCTTCACGGACAGTGTGTGGCAGTGGGAACCATAGCCGCAGCTGCAATATCCCGGAACAGAGGACTACTGTCAGAAAAGGAATACCAGGAGATTCTTTGCGGATGCAGGGATTTCGGGCTTCCGGTTTCCGTACAGGGGCTGGATCCGGAAAAGATCCTGGAAGCAACCAGAAATGACAAAAAAATGGAACAGGGTCATATTAAATTTATCCTTATGAAAGGAATCGGCAACAGCTTTATAGATAAAACTCTTTCAGACCAGGAGATTCTTAAGGGTATTCAGGAGATTTTACAATGACTCAAAAACAGGAGCGAAATACAAGTACCTTTCCAGGAGCCCTCTGCGGCTTCTGGTGGTGCCTTTCTATTATTCTGCTTACAGTTCTTGACCAGTGGACAAAACACCTGGCAGAAATCCATTTAAAGGGAAATCAGGGCATTTCACTGATTCCCGGAGTTCTGGAACTGTCTTATCTGGAAAACCGGGGCATGGCTTTTGGGATGTTTCAGGGCAGACAGGTACTTTTTCTTATTCTGTGTATGGCCTTTTTCGCAGTGCTTTTGTATCTGTATGCGCGTATACCGAAAAATAAATATTACCTGCCTCTTCTGATAACAGGAGCTGCTCTGGCCTCCGGCGCGCTGGGAAATTTTATTGACCGTCTGCTTTACGGATATGTCATTGACTTTATTTATGTTTCCCTGATTGACTTTCCGGTCTTTAATGTGGCAGATATTTTTGTTGTGTGCGGAGGAATCGCTTTCGTTATTCTGGTGGGATTCTGCTACAAAGATGAGGATTTTGATTTTATAAAACGAAAAAGGGATAATTCATGAAGACTTTAAATTTTACAACCGGGCAGGAGGAAACTTCTGTCCGTATTGACCGTTATCTGGCAGAAAAATGCCCGGAATTTTCACGTTCCTATCTTCAGAAGCTTCTGAAGGAACAGGCTGTTTTTGTTAATGGAAAGCCGGTAAAAGCCAATTACAAAATCCAGCCGGAAACAGAAATATGCCTGGAAATTCCTGATATGGAGCCTCTGGATATTAAACCGGAAGCAATTCCGCTTGATATTCTGTACGAGGATGATTACCTTCTTGTAGTAAATAAGCCAAAGGGCATGGTAGTTCATCCCGCTGCAGGCCACACAGAGGGAACTCTGGTAAATGCAGTGATGGCTCATTGCGGAGACCGGCTTTCCGGCATCAACGGGGTTCTGCGTCCCGGAATTGTTCACAGGATCGACAAAGACACGACAGGGGCTCTTCTGATCTGTAAAGAGGATTCTGTGCACAGAGATCTTGCAGAGCAGCTGAAAGAGCATTCTATTAAAAGACGTTATCGGGCCATTGTGGCCGGAAATCTGAAAGATGATGAGGGAACTGTGGAGGGCCCTATCGGACGTCATCCTACTGACCGCAAAAAAATGGCCATCAACAGCAAAAACGGAAAACCTGCTGTAACACACTATAAGGTTCTGGAGCGGTTCGGACAGTATACCTACATTGAATGCAGGCTGGAAACAGGAAGAACGCACCAGATCCGTATACATATGACAAGCATCGGGCATCCGCTTCTTGGAGATACGGTATACGGTTCATCCAAAAATCCTTTTCACCTTCAGGGGCAGACACTTCACGCTATGGTTCTCGGCTTTGTTCATCCGGTAACCGGTGAATATATGGAATTTACCGCACCTTTGCCAGACTATTTTCTGAAGTTATTAGAAAAATTAAGAAAATAGTTGGCATTTCCCTGGAAATCATGTATAATATATGTCAGAAACATGTTCGCAGAAGGGAGTGTATCGCTTATGAGTAATACAACAAGTTCAATTATTACAATCGGAAGAGAATACGGCAGCGGAGGAAGACAGATCGGCCAGGAGGTTGCAAAATATTTTGGCATTAAATGCTATGATAAAGAACTTCTGGAGCGCGCGGCAAATGACAGCGGAATCTGTAAGGAGCTGTTTGAACACCATGATGAAAAGCCAACCAACAGTTTCTGTACTCACTTGTTATGGATACCTATTCCTTTGGATATTCTTCTGCGGGATTCAATGATATGCCAATGAATCATAAGATTTTTCTGGCACAGTTTGATGCCATCAAAAAACTGGCAGAAGAGGGGCCCTGCGTTATGGTAGGCCGCTGTGCGGATTATGCGCTTTCAGACTGGCCAGACTGCTTCAGCATTTTCATTCATGCAGACATGGATGCCAGGATCCGCAGAATTGCTTCAAAATACGGAAAATCAGACAAAGAGGCAAAGGATATTATTATAAAAACCGACAAGAGCAGAGCCAGCTATTATAATTATTACACAAATAAAAAATGGGGTTCTGCAAAGGATTATAATCTCTGTATTGACAGCGGCAAGCTGGGACTTGACAATGCGGCAAAGATTATTATCAATGCCGTTCAGGTTTTTGATGAATCCAAGAAAAAATAAAATAGCAAATAAAAGGTTTTCAGCACCGGGGATCAAATATATTTCCCCGGTGTTTTTATGTAAATGACTGTGAATGAAGTGGACAGCAACACCTATGTATTTATACACAAAAATAACACTTAAAATTTATGACACATTTATGTAAAAATATGATATACTGATTTCCAGAAAACAGAAAGAAAGGAACAGTTATGAGACTTTTTATTCAGAGAGTTCTACAGGCGGAAGTGACGGTAGAGGGAAATACCGTGGGTAAGATCGGAAAAGGACTTCTGGTGTTTGTAGGCGCCGGAAAAGAAGATAACCGGGAAATTGCAGATAAATACCTGAAAAAGCTTCTGGGACTGCGTATTTTTGAAGATGAGGCAGGAAAAACAAATCTTTCCCTGAAGGACGTGGGAGGAGAGCTTCTGCTGGTTTCCCAGTTTACTTTGTATGCAAACTGCAAAAAGGGAAATCGTCCCAGCTTTATTGAAGCCGGAGCTCCGGATATGGCAGAAGAACTTTATGAGTATATGATCCAGGAGGCGCAGAAAACAGTCCCTGTTGTGGAACACGGCGTTTTTGGAGCAGATATGAAGGTAGCTCTTGTTAATGACGGACCCTTTACCATTCTTCTGGACGAGCATATATTATAAAGAAAGTGATCTGTATTGAGAACGGCATACATAAGGACCGTTGAATTATGTGGCTCAGCCTGCAGACTAAACTTTATAAAAGTAATTATTTGTAAAAATTATTTATAAAAGCAGTATTTATTACAGCATGCTGAAAATCAGAGAACAGCCCTCGAAAACAGGAAAAAGGGGGCTGTTGTTGCAATCTATATCTATACGACAAACCCGAGTTTTTCATATAGATGTTGCCGGAAAGCCACTTCTGTGGTATAATTATACTGAAAATCATAATTTCAGTAAATGTGCTGTTGTGTTTTATTCCACCGTATATTTTGTATTTTCCAGTGCAGATACATTTGATGTCCTGTGATTGCATTGAACTTTTTACCTTTTGTGTCATCTGTTATTGTTATTTTTATTAAATAAAGGAGTTTTATTTTTTATGGAACCGAAACAAACCTACCATGAACATACTGATATTGAAAATACTTTGCGGCTTCGTCAGGTTCTTGCGACTTTGCCGCCTTTCTGCAGGGATTATTTCCGTGCCATTGACGCAACAACCACTACAAAAACAAGGATTTCCTATGCCTATGATATCCGCATTTTTTTTCAGTTCCTTCTGGATACCAACCCTGCTTTTAAGGATAAAGCCATGACTGATTTTTCTGTAAATGTACTGGATCAGGTAAAGGCTCTTGACATTGAGGAATATCAGGAATATCTGAAGGTTTACCATAACCATAACGGCGATAAAATGGAAACCAACAGTGAACGCGGCCTAAAACGGAAAATTTCTGCTCTGAGAAGCTTTTACGCCTATTATTATAAAAGGGAAATGATTGAGACAAATCCTGCCGTGCTTGTAGATGTACCCAAAATCCATGAAAAAAGCATTATCCGTCTTGATGCAGACGAGGTGGCTCTGCTTCTGGATCATATTGAACATGCAGGGGATACGCTGACCGGACAGAAACGCGCTTACTGGGAAAAAACAAAGGAACGGGATCTTGCCATTGTAACGTTGCTTCTAGGAACCGGGATCCGTGTTTCGGAATGTGTGGGACTTGATATTGAAGATGTTGATTTTAAAAATAACGGGATTAAGGTTACGCGAAAAGGCGGAAATGAAATGGTTGTTTACTTTGGATCTGAGGTAGAAAAAGCACTGAAAAATTATCTGGAAGTCAGGGAAAATATTGTTCCTCTCTCCGGTCATGAACACGCCCTCTTCTACTCTTCCCAGAAAAACGAAATCGGTGTGCAGGCCATTGAAAACCTTGTAAAAAAATATTCCCGTGAAATTACGACCACAAAAAAGATCAACCCTCATAAGCTGCGCAGCACCTACGGTACGGCTCTTTATCAGGAAACCGGCGATATTTACCTTGTAGCGGACGTTCTGGGCCACAGGGATGTAAATACAACCAAAAAGCATTATGCGGCCTTAGACGATGCCAGACGGCGTCAGGCAGCCACAGCGGTAAAACTGCGGGAGGACTGATATCCTCCCGTTTCTTATCCTTCTCTGGTACCAAGGATCTGCACAAAAATTGCTCCATTTGCATAAGAATCCTGTATTTTAACCGGATATTCTGTGTTGTTTTTGAATTTGTAGTCCAGAATTCCCCAGGACACGGTAGCATCCATACCACTGGGAATATAGGCAACAGGCTTTGAATGGGGATATCGCTCCACAATCTCAAGACCTGCATTGAGACAGGCTGCATAAAGGGTGGAGGAAACCTGACAGATTCCCCCTCCGATTCCCGGAACCAGCTGTCCGTTGGCTATGACAGGAGCAGACTGAAATCCTCTTTCTATGGTTCTTTCTCCTACTGTATCATTGTAGGAAAATATATCTCCGGGATTCAGAATCACATCATTACAGCTTCCGCATGCCAGCTGAATATTTGCGATCCGGCCGCTGCTTCCTCCTCCGTAAGTGTATAACTTCCAAGCACATCCCGATAAAGCATGGAGGTCAGCTGTTCTGTTGAAAGCTCCGGTTCAGTGATGGCAAAAGAAATTCTTACATCAGCGCCCTCATCTGCCTGTTTCAGCTGTTTTTCTGCTTCTTTTACGTCAAAGGATACTCCCTGTACAGACGGAACTACTGCATAATTATTTTCTAGAAGTTTTATCCTGATCCCAGGTAGTTTCTTTTACCGTATTTACTTTTTCAATACCTGTTTTCCGGATTGCTTCATCCAGCTTTTCCGGTTCAGAAGCTTTCGGAAGGATTTCCAGAGAAACGGGTTCCTGATCTTTTAATTTAATCTTGTCCATACCTCTGACATACCATTTCCGTGTCCGGGTCTGTAGGCTTCTCTGATTTCTCTGGAAGATTCAGAGAAAGAACCGGAAAAATTTTTACTTCATAGTTTTTTCTGCAAGGGATACGGTGATCTCAGAATCCTGATAATCTTTTTTGAATTGCTCCTGTACTGCTTTTTCTGCAGCTTCTATTGTTTTTCCCTGTAATGCAACCCAGTTTATGGAAACATCCTTCCAGATCACTTTATCATCCAGCGTGGTACACCAGTATAAATATCCTGCGGTCAGAATACCGGCAGTACCTAGTATTGCAGCCGCTGTTATTTTCCATTTATTTTTCATCATTTGTATATCTGTCCTTTTGTTTTTTAAAAACAGGAGTTCTGCCCAACGGCAAAACTCCTGTAAAACCTTCCCCATTATATGTAGTTTTATAAAAATTAAATATTATAAAGCTGTTGCAATCTTATCCTGAAATTCAGCCGGAATTTCTTCTTTATCAAGAGATACGCTGATGATAAAGGAAATACCAAATTTTCTCCGATTTCCTCAAGTTGTTCAAGAGTACCGGAAATATCAAGACCTTCCAGTTTAGCTGTGGTTAAAAAGCTGTCCAGATAAATCTGCTCAAGATCATGATCCTGAGAAATAATTCCACAGATAAAGCCTACAAATTCATCTGCGTTGATGATCGGATATCCGGAAACATCGATCAGACGAATCTTATTATTCAGTTCATACATGTGCTTTGTGCTTTTGTCTAAGTAAACAATGCTGCCATTTACATTCTTAATTGCGCCGTTCACTTTGTCTAACAGTACTTTTGTTTTGCCCTTGCCTTTCTTTCCTACGATCAGTTCAACCATCCTGTTTTCCTCCTTAGACACAATATAATATTAATTTTTAACAAAAACTTTTATTAATATGTTTCAATTATAGTGCATTTTATCATAAAATTCAATGCCTAATTCTGAAAAAATTTGTGTTTTTTCTAAGTTTTTTTATTTTGCGTTGGCATTTTCAAGAAGGGAACTCATCTGCTGGTAAAGAAGCTCCTTAGTGGATGCGCCCATGACAATGGAAACATAAGGATCGCCATAAGCATTCTGGCTTAAAAGCGCCAGACAGTTTCCGGCATCGCTGGTGGTTCCGGTTTTTCCTCCCAGCACAGTAATGCCCTTGGGAGCAGTTGCCTCTCCGGTCAGATAATGGTCGGTTGCAGTCAGAGGCGTATTGACCTCTGTTCCGTCGCTGCTTTTATAGGAAATGGTATAGGAGCCAAGCTGAGTGATCTGAGTAAATTCCGGAAATCTCAATGCTTCTTTCAGCATCAGGTAAATATCATAGGGTGTTGTATAATGGTTTTCGTCCTGCAGACCATGAGGA
>ENA-OQAA01001074-OQAA01001074.1-human-gut-metagenome-genome-assembly--contig:-NODE-1074-length-15400-cov-2.236496_pt1 | contig 15400 bp, 18 predicted proteins | sample MGYA00242489_ERZ504515 | MGnify/ENA primary metagenome ERZ504515 (study PRJEB26092, sample SAMD00036237) | human gut metagenome | host: Homo sapiens | study: EMG produced TPA metagenomics assembly of...
TAAGAACCAATATGGGCAATATCTACTAAAGGTAATTGAGGAATTAAAGGAGACAGGAGATCCGAATTTAGGTTAAGATGGAGGTAATAAAGACAGATATAGAGGCGTGGTGATCATTGAGCCGAAGGTGTTTGATGACGCTCGGGGATACTTCTTCGAGAGTTTCTCGCAGCGAGAGTTCGAGGAGAAGGTTCGTAAGATAAATTTCGTACAGGATAATGAGAGTATGTCCTCATACGGAGTGATGCGCGGCTTGCATTTTCAGAGGCCCCCTTTTACGCAGAGCAAATTGGTGCGTTGCGTGAAAGGATGTGTCCTTGACGTAGCCGTGGATATTCGCAAAGGAAGTCCAACTTATGGTAAGCATGTAGCCGTTGAATTGAGTGAGGATAACCATCGCCAGTTTTTCGTGCCCAGAGGGTTCGCTCATGGATTCGCGGTATTGAGTGAGATAGCTGTTTTCCAATACAAATGCGATAATTTCTATGCTCCGCAAGCGGATGGGGGCATCTGTATAAAGGATGAGAGTCTGGGCATAGATTGGCGGATACCAATGGATAAGGCCCTTCTTTCGGAGAAGGATATAAAGCATCCATGCTTGGAGGATTTTGACTCACCGTTTGATTATCATGTAAATTTATACCTTGAATTTGAATAAGATGAATATATTGGTGACAGGAGCCAAGGGCAGTTGGGAAACGAGATGCGTATCATCGCTCGGGAAAGTGACGACCACTATGTATTCACGGATGTGAATCAAGTGGAAGGAGTAGAGACTGTCTTTTTGGATATTACGGATTTGGAAGCGGTGAGGGTACTGGTTGCGGAGCGGCGCATCGACGTTATCGTGAATTGCGCCGCCTATACCAACGTAGATGCGGCGGAGAGTAATGAGGCGTTGGCCGAGAGGCTGAATGCCGAGGCCCCGGAAAATTTGGCCAAGGCGATGAAGGCGGTCAATGGTTTGTTGGTGCAGATCTCTACGGATTATGTGTTTGGCAAAGAGCCTTACAATGTGCCCTGCCAAGAGGATCAACAGGGTACGCCAACCGGTGTGTATGGTATGACAAAATTGCGGGGTGAGCAGAAGATCATGACTGTAGGTTGCAAGCATGTGATAATTCGTACCGCTTGGTTGTACAGTGAGTTCGGGAAAAACTTTTGCAAAACGATGATGCACCTTACGGCTACTCGGCCCCAACTGAAGGTGGTATTCGATCAGGCTGGTACACCGACATACGCTTACGATTTGGCGAAAGCCATAGCGGCAGTCTTGCGTGATTATGCGACGGACATAGCTTGCGCTATTTATGGCAAGAGCGGCATCTATCATTACTCCAACGAGGGGGTCTGCTCTTGGTTCGACTTCACGAAGATGATCGCCGAATACAATGGCACGACCGCTTGTGATATCCGGCCTTGTCATAGCGACGAGTTCCCCAGCCCCGTAAAACGTCCGTCCTATTTGGTATTGGACAAAACAAAAATCAAAGAAACATTCGGCGTTCGAGTTCCTTATTGGACGGAATCCTTAAAACGATGTATCACTAATTTAAAAAACAACTGTTAAGAATCATGGCAAAACGAAATATAGTAATCACCGGTGGTGCGGGCTTCATCGGCTCTCACGTTGTACGTCTGTTTGTAAACAAATATCCGGGATATAACATCATTAATTTGGACAAGCTGACCTACGCCGGCAACTTGGCAAACCTAAAGGATGTGGAGGACAAACCAAACTATAAGTTTGTGAGGATGGACATTTGCGACTTTGAGGCGTTCTATCAATTGATGCGGGATGAGCAGATCGATGGTATCATCCATTTGGCGGCCGAGAGCCATGTAGACCGAAGTATCAAGGATCCGTTTACATTCGCCCGGACCAATGTGATGGGTACTTTGGCTTTGCTCCAAGCCGCTAAGTTGTATTGGGAAAGCCTGCCGGAGAAGTATGAGGGTAAACGCTTCTATCATATCTCTACCGATGAGGTGTATGGAGCGTTGACGATGAACCATCCGGAAGGAATCGAGCCCCCGTTCATGACAGCGGCTTCCTCCGGTGAGCATCACTTGGCATACGGAGATGATTTCTTCTATGAGACAACGAAATACAATCCTCATTCGCCCTATTCAGCGAGTAAGGCAAGTTCAGACCATTTTGTACGTGCCTATCACGATACTTACGGCATGCCGACCATCGTGACAAATTGCTCAAACAACTATGGCCCCTATCAATTCCCGGAGAAACTGATACCCCTATTCATCAACAACATCCGTCACCGCAAGCCGCTACCGGTCTATGGCAAGGGCGAGAACGTGCGCGACTGGCTGTTCGTGGAGGATCATGCCCGTGCGATAGACTTGATTTTCCACAACGGAAAGATCGCCGAGACCTACAATATCGGTGGCTTCAACGAGTGGAAGAATATCGATATCATCAAGGTGGTGATCAATACGGTGGATAGTCTGTTAGGACGTAAAGAGGGTGAGGATATGGATCTTATCACCTACGTGACTGACCGTTTAGGCCATGACGTACGCTATGCCATCGACTCAACAAAGTTGCAAAAGGAACTCGGCTGGGAGCCTAGCTTGCAATTCGAGGAGGGTATCGAGAGGACTGTGAGATGGTACTTGGAGAAGCATGAATGGTGTGAAAATATTATTAATGGTGAATACCAAGATTACTATGTAGAAATGTATGGAAATCGTTGAAAAATAATTATAAAATGAGCTATATAGTCAACAAACAATACAAAATAGCCGTAGCCGGTACCGGTTACGTTGGTTTATCAATTGCCACTTTGTTATCACAGCATCATGAGGTGGTAGCCATAGACATAGTTCCTGAGAAGGTAGATTTGATCAATAAATAAAAAATCACCGATTCAAGATGATTACATAGAAGAGTATTTGGCTAGTCATAAATTGAATTTGAAAGCTACGCTAGATGCGGAGATGGCTTATAAGGACGCTGATTTTGTGGTGATAGCGGCTCCGACAAATTATGATAGCCAGCGAAATTTCTTTGATACGTCCGCTGTTGAGGCTGTGATAGAGCAGGTGCTTCGTTTTAATCCAAATGCTTTTATGGTCATTAAAAGTACGATACCTGTTGGTTATACGATTTCCGTACGTGAGCGGTTTCATACAAAGCGTATTCTTTTTAGTCCGGAGTTCTTGAGAGAGTCTAAGGCTTTGTATGATAATTTGTATCCTAGCCGGATCATCGTGGGTAGGATTTGTCTGATCCGGAATTGGTAGATGCCGCTCATATTTTGCTGAACTTGTTGCAAAGAAGGTGCTATAAAAGAAAATATAGATACCTTATTTATGGGGTTGACAGAAGCTGAGGCCGTAAAACTATTCGCAAATACATATCTTGCACTACGTGTTTCTTATTTTAATGAGTTGGATACGTATGCGGAAATGAAGGGGTTGGATACTCAATCGATCATAAATGGTGTGTGTTTGGATCCTCGTATCGGTAATCACTATAATAATCCTTCTTTTGGCTATGGGGGGTATTGTCTGCCGAAAGATACAAAACAATTACTCGCTAATTATGCGGATGTACCCGAAAATTTGATAGAAGCGATTGTGGAGAGTAACCGGACTAGGAAAGACTTTATAGCAGATCAAGTACTTCGTATGGCGGGTTATTATGCTTACGGGGAAGAGAATGAATGGAGTAGTGTACGGGAACATCCTGTTACGATCGGTGTTTATCGATTGACGATGAAGTCTAATTCTGATAATTTTAGACAATCTTCTATTCAAGGAATAATGAAACGAGTGAAAGCAAAAGGAGCTACTGTGATTGTTTATGAACCAGCCTTGTCGGATAATACTACATTTTTTGGGTCAGAAGTTGTTAATGATTTGGATCTCTTTAAAAAACGTAGTGCGGCTATTATAGCCAATCGATATGATGTGGAATTGGATGATGTGAAAAATAAGGTATATACACGAGATGTATATAGAAGGGATTAATCTAAATTAAGGTTAGCGTCCAAAAATGACGTATAGCATCATTCAACAGAAATATAGATCTTTGTTGCTGTAATTAAAACCCAATTAATATGTAGAGCAATAACAATTCTGAAATTTTTTTCCTCCGCTACAAATCCGAAGCGGTCACGAACAAGGATTCCATCCGATCCTTCTGTTTTAGAAATAAGGTACCGTATAACCTGTTTGAAAAATGGTTAAGATGTTTTCATAGGAGATGGGTTGAAATCCGTACATTTAAGGAGGCTGAACATCAACTGTGCCTGTCACATGTCCGGGCTAATATGTTAAAGCGTATGATCAAGGAGGTGAAAAGAGAGCCTTGGTCTTTACGGACAGTTTGGATTTCTTCTTTAGAAAGGAACGTGATTATAATGAAGAGAATCTTATTCTTGAAGAAAGAGTCTGATGATCACTTACTATGCAATGTAACAGTATGTTACACTTTGGTCGTGACGAAGGTGTAGAAATGGCAGCTGCATATCATGGTGTAATCAGTACTGTGAGGCAGCGGGGGAAGTGAGCTTGGGATTTCCTTGGTGAATATTTTAAAAATATTTTAATGATTGTAAGGACTTTGTTAATCTCATACCCCAGAATATAGAGTTGGTATGTACTAATGGTTAAATTCAACGTTTTTAACATAAAATTAGGTAGGTGCTACAAAAGAGCCTATACATTGGTGCATGCTCTAATTAGAGTACCAACAAAGGTGTTGCGTGATTGCCATAAATTAATTAGGAAAGCACTATTGGCGGTTTACTTTTGTTTATGTGGAGTCGATTTTTAAGATATCTCCTCTTCTATGTCTTCAACTCCCATGGTGTCAATCATGGGAGTACATATCGCCGATATGCTTATCGGTATAACGCCAAAAAAGAAAGAGGAACTTCCATGGAAGTGTTTGCAAGAAATGAGAACCACAAAGGTGCGATGATGAATGTGTAGATGATAGAATAGACTGTAGAATCGATATAGAATAAAGATTTTGTACCCGGTCTTCTTTCTCCCTTCGGGGAGGTAAGGAGGCCGGTTCTGTTTTTATGTATGCCTTGATGATCCATATATAAATGTGGGATTCGGCCTTCTGCGGCGCAGGGATAAATATTCCCCCTGTGATCGTGGAAATGAAAAATCTTATGAAAGATTTGAAGGGACTATTAGGCGAATTTCGGGGTTGGCCTACCGTTGAGTTGTTTAGTGTGCGTCTGGCCGGATTGTCGGCGGAAGATAGAGAAAGGCATTTGCTGGGGTTTTGTAAGCTGGCTTTTGGGCATTATGAAGAGTTGCCGATGGGATATCGGAGATTGGTGGATGGTTATTTGGATGGGGAGCGAGGGGAGAACTTGATGGTGTGGTATTTGACAAGGCATACGCCGTGGAAGAATGCCCGTTATGAGTTGCATCGACCGGACTTGTTTTTGCGGATGGCGAAGCTGGTGGAGTTTACGGATCGGGATGGGCGTTTGCCTTATTCTCATTTGGCGGCTTGTTTATGTATGGCGTTTTCCGTCCGGAGTTTATCGGATCCTAATTCGGAGGTCTTGCCGAAATCCTTGGCTAGCCGTTTGAGCGCATTGAATATATTACCAAGTGATATTTTGGAACTGGCGGGGAAGAGGGAAATAACGGATGAGATGTGATTCTTTATTGATAAATGTTAAATGTACGTGGATTGAAGTCGATGAAATTTGGTGTGTTTTTCGTTGATTTGGGAATGTGTGTGTTGGCTGCTAGGTCGTTAACTGTTTTGCGTCATCGAAGTCAGGCTTTGTGGCTATTATACCTTTGTCATGTGTTCGAAGCATGGTTACATTCATTTATTCATTAGAAAACGTATAGTTATGGCATTGAAATTTAAATTAGTAATGAGAAAGAATCTAGGTGAGGATCACGAATCTATTCCTGAAAAGGTATACGCTCAAATGGTGTATGGAGATCTGGTTACTTTTGATGAATTTGCGGAGGAGGTGGCAGATAGCTCTGGTGTAGGTAGCGCTAGCGTGAAGGCGGTTCTGGATCGTATGAATGTGGTGTTGGTCCGTCATTTACAGCATGGCAGGCGTGTCAGTGTAGGTGAGCTGGGACTTTTCCGCTTTTGTTTCGGATCGTCGGGGGTACCGGATGAGAAGACGTTTTCAACGAACTTGATTCGGGAGCCGAAGTACGGTTCTACCCGGGCAAGGCGCTACGCGTAGCCAAGAGCCGGACAAGTTTTGAGAAGACTGTGCTTCCAAATGAAGAAGATACGGGTGGAAACGGGAGTGATAGTGAAAGTCCGGATGAATCTAAGAGCTATGAGGCGTTTGACGATTCAATTAATTGTTGCGATCCTGCTCTCAATGAGCGGGATCACACTTCTCTTCAGCGGATTCTGGATTGATCCGCAAGGATTGATCGATAACAGTGTACTGGTGGCTTTCGGTGAGATCAGTACGTTTGCCGGGGCCCTTTTTGGAGTGGACTACTCTTATAAATTGAAAATTAATAATTGAAAATTGAAAATTATGGAAAGACATGATAAAAGGTTAACAGAGCATTTTTGTTTGGATGAGTTTACTTATAGTGGTATTGCCGTGGACAATGCGATAAATAATCAGCCTCCTCCTTGTGCATGTCTAGCGCTTCAAAATTTGGCAGTTGGTTTATTGGAACCATTACGTCTATTGTATGGGGCACCGATTGCTATATTGAGTGGATATCGGAATGAGAAGGTAAATCGTCTTGCTGGCGGGGTCGTTACCAGCCAACACTTGAAAGGAGAAGCGGCAGATTGCTATGTTGCCGATGGGCCGGAAAAATTGTTGGATGTATTGCAATGTTCCGGTTTAGTATTTGACCAAGCTATATTATATGGACGAAGACGTTTTTTGCATCTTTCCTTAAAGATAAATGGAAATAACAGGATGCAAGTGTTAGTTTATATGCTTTGTGTTGTCTGTATGTTCTGTAGTTGTGGAGCGTTAGTTCTTTTTTAATAATAAAACTGTGTGGACTGAAAAGGATATGATATATTTGCCTCCTATGATTAAACTTGAATATCTAAAAAAGATACGTGTTCGTTGGATTATATTGGCGATTTTTCTTGTCGCAATATGGATCGTGATGGGAAATCCCAGATTAGGCGAATGGTATTCCCGTTCGATTTATCCATGGGTATCGGGTATGCTATCTCGTTTCTCCTGCTTGTTCCCTTTTTCCGTAGGGGATTGTTTTATTTATGGTAGCATCGCCGGGTTATTAGGGTATCTGTCGTATGCGATTATAAGGAGGCGGAGGATCGGGAGGACAATAAGGCATGTCGTGGAATATCTGGCATGGGTGTATGTCTGGTTCTATATCGCTTGGGGATTGAATTATTTCCGGGAAGATTTTTTCACTCGTACGCGAACACTTATGTGCCTTTTTCCTCGGAACATTTCCAATCCTTCTTGGATGCCTACACGGATTCCCTGAACGCCTCATGGGTTCCGATAGAGACGATCGATCGGGAGGTCGTGAAAGAGGCGGTGCAGGAAGGATATCGGGAATTGCCTACTCGTTTCGGGCTTACCACTCCCGGAACCTATCTTCATCCTAAAACGATGCTGTTCTCCCGGTTGATGAGTGGAGTAGGGGTGATGGGATATATGGGGCCGTTTTTTACGGAGTTCAATTTGAACGGCCAGCTCTTGCCCGTGCAATATCCCGCCACCTACGCCCATGAGATGCTCATGTGCTTAGTATATCCAACGAGGCCGAGGCTAATCTATACAGTTATTTAATATGCACGGGTTCTTCCGTGCCGGAAATCCGGTTCTCTGGTTACTTCTCTTTGCTGCCTTATGCGCTGAGTAACGCATATGTGGCTTTGGATAAGGACGCTTTTGAGGCATGGAAGAAAAGATTACGCCCCGAGATCAAGGACTTGTATAACGAGAAAGTCGCCTATTGGCAATCCTTATACAGCCCGTTGATCGGCGAGGCACAAGACGTGGTCTATAATCTTTTCCTGAAAGGCAATAAGATACCTACTGGAACCGCTAATTATTCGGAGGTGATCGCCTTATTGATCGCCTTGGAAGGAGAATGATTTATTCATCATTTAACTTCCTCCAAATAAAGCACCCGGCTCGAGTAATCATTCTGTTTGTGATAATCGACAATGTGATTATAAGGGATTTCCAGTCCGTTCGCCATGAGATATTCTCCGGTGAAAGCTTTACCCTCGAAGGCCAGAGGCTCGTTGTCGATCCGGTTCAGTTCGCAGACTCTGTATTTCTTGTCTGGGGATAATCCGTTCATCTTTACACGGGGTAAATGTTGGTTGACAAAATGCTCGGTCTTCCACCAATAAAATACGGCTTTGTCTTTCTCCGGTGAAGTGTACATCAAGGAAGCTACTCCCAAACGATCGTACGGAGAAACCAGACGGTAGATATCGCCGAATTGCACGACGGACGGATCGTCTTATAATCGGCGATCGCCTTGCGGCAAAGTGTTTTCTCTTCTTCTGTCATATTTTTGGGTTGGATCTCCATGCCCAACGGCCGCTCATCGCTACGTCGATCCGATATTTTAGGGGAATGACCCGGAATGTTTGATGGTTGGGGGCGGCGCTGATGTGTGAGGCCATGGCGATAGCCGGGAAAAAATAAGAAGTACCCCATTGCATATAGATACGCTGTAAGGCATCGGTATTGTCGCTTACCCAAAACTCATCGAAGTAAGGCATGACACCGTAATTTGCCCGGCCTCCACCGCTGGCGCAAGCCTGTAGGGTTAAATCCGGGTATTTGGCTCGGATACGCTCACAGACTTTCTTGAATCCTTCGTGATATTCGATATACATATGGCTTTGCTGATCCGAAGGCAGATATTGGGAGCCATGGTTCAGGATGCTCATATTGGCGTCCCATTTGATATAATCGATCTCCGGGTATGTTGTCATCAAGTTGTCGACGATACCGAATATGAAGTCTTGCACCTCGGGATTGGAGAGATCAAGAACGACCTGTGTACCGCCACGCCCCAGGACGATTTCCCTGTTTGGAGCTTTCAATACCCATTCCGGATGCTTCTCGTACAATTCGCTTGTCGTGTTGGCCATTTCCGGCTCGATCCAGATACCGAATTTAATACCATGCTTGTTGGCGTCGGCGATCAGGCCCTCGATGCCTCTTGGTAGTTTTCGGGCATCAACCATCCAATCCCCTAAGGACGAGTTATCTTTATTACGAGGATATTTATCGCCAAACCAGCCGTCGTCCATGACGAACAACTCGCCGCCCATAGACTGGATATCACTCATCATTTGGTCCATACCTTCTTGATTGATATCGAAATATACACCTTCCCAACTGTTTAGTAAGATTTTCCGGGCGGTCGCTCCATTCGCTATCTTATGTTTGCGTGCCCATGCGTGGAAATTTCGGCTGCTTCCGCTTAAGCCGTCCTTACTGTAAGTCAGCGCCAATTCCGGTGTACGGAAACTTTCTTTGGCTTTGAGGGTGTAAGCCGAGTTCTCCTCGTTTATTCCCGCGAAGAAATGGTGATAGTCGCTATCATCCGTATCGAAGAATAATTTGTAGTTACCGCTATAGCATAGGGCGGCGCCAATAACGGAACCGGTGTTTTCCTTTGGTTTTCCGTCTAGGGAGATCATCACTTCGGCGTGGGCGGTATGGGAGTTGCGGATACCATCCTTGTTTTTTATCATCTTGATGCCCGGTCGTAACGGTTCTTGTGCCAATTGAGCCTCGTTTGCCCATGAGCCGTATAAGTGGGAAACCCATACGTCTCCTTTCCGGATCGGCAGATAAGCGGAAGCGAAACGATTGAGGGTGATCGCTTTTTTCTCCTCATGCGTGATCTCTGTCCAAGTCTCGATGATATCGGCGTCCGGATAGGTTCTGTAACAGAGATTCATATAAAAAGGATACACTTTATCTTTTAATCGGATCGTTGTGATATCTGCCGTTTGCTCTTTTCGTGTATCTACTTTTATGACTTCCAGTTGAAGGGTCATATTCCCGTCGCCATGGGTAACGGACAATGCGCTTTCGGAGGGGCAATTCAAGCCGTAGACCGGATAAGCGGAAAATGTTTTCTGCTCGGTCTCGAGCAAGGTAGCCGCATCGGAAGTGGATAACTTGTCTCCATAGTAGATGAATCTTACCTCTCCGCCGACAGGTGCGTCTAGCATAATGAGGTATTCCTCGTGGAAATCAATACGTCTTGTGCCCATAAACTAGTGGTCAATAGGGAGGCGCAACATAAATAACCGAATTTACTCTTAATGTTCATTTTATTAGTAGGTGTTAGATTTAAATTCAGGGGCAAAAGTAGGAGAGAGCCGGTAGGTTCCTAATAGGATTTTATCAGATACTGTTACTTTTCTGCTTTAACTAAAATTTGTTTCACGCAGAAGAAACCCGTGCTTTCATTAATGAAAATTCCATATTGTCTAATTCGAAAGAAATTCACTAACTTTGCGGCAATTTTTTAGAAGCAAGATAAATACATCGCGATATGAGTAAGAAATTTACCGAATATTCTAAGTTTGACTTGTCGAACGTAAATAAAGAGGTGCTGAAGAAATGGAAGGATGGAGACATCTTCCATAAGAGTCTTGAAACAAGAGAGGGACATCCTACATTCGTATTCTACGAGGGTCCTCCATCCGCAAACGGTATGCCGGGTATTCACCATGTTATCGCCCGTTCGATTAAGGATATTTTCTGCCGCTATAAAACCATGAAGGGATTCTTGGTGAATCGTAAGGCGGGTTGGGATACACACGGTCTGCCTGTCGAGTTGGGCGTGGAGAAGGCTTTGGGCATCACGAAGGAAGATATCGGTAAGAAGATTTCTGTCGCTGAGTATAACGCCGCTTGCCGTAAGGACGTGATGAAGTTCACGAAAGAGTGGAGGATCTGACGCAGAAGATGGGTTATTGGGTGGATATGGAGAATCCGTATATCACGTATGATAACCGCTATATCGAGACCTTGTGGTATCTATTGAAAGAGCTTTATAAGAAAGGTCTTTTATATAAAGGCTATACGATCCAACCGTATTCTCCCGCCGCGGGTACGGGCTTGAGCACGCACGAGTTGAACCAACCAGGCTGTTATCGTGACGTGAAGGATACGACTTGTACGGCACAGTTCCATATATTGGACCCGAAACCGGAGATGGCACAATTCGGCGATCCTTATTTCTTGGCATGGACAACGACTCCTTGGACGTTGCCTTCCAATACGGCGCTTTGCGTAGGCCCGAATATTACTTATCTGGCTGTACAGACTTATAATCCTTACACGGGTATCCCGATGACTGCTGTTATAGCGAAAGATTTATTGTCTGCTTATTTCAATCCGAAAGCCGCTGAGCTTTCTTTGTCTGATTACAAACCGGGTGACAAGCTGGTTCCTTTCAGCGTAGTAGGTGAGTGGAAGGGTTCCGAGTTGGCCGGTATGAAATATGAGCAATTGATCCATGGGTAAATCCGGGTGAAGGTGCATTCCGTGTGATCACGGGTGATTTCGTTACGACAGAGGATGGTACGGGTATCGTACATATCGCGCCGACGTTTGGTGCGGACGATAACCGTGTGGCGAAAACATTCGGGGTTCCTCCTTTGATGATGCAGGATAAGGATGGAAATATGCGCCCTATGGTGGATATGACCGGTAAGTTCTATAAGCTGGAAGACTTGGCTCCGGAGTTTGTACAAAATTGTATGAACGCCTCTGATTATGATCCATGGCAAGGAAAATTCGTGAAGACGCTTACGATGATACGAAGACGGATAAAGATGAGACATTGGATATTGAGATCTGCATGATGCTGAAGGCCCAGAACCGGGTGTTCAAGATCGAGAAGCATGTCCACAATTACCCGCATTGCTGGCGTACCGATAAACCGGTATTGTATTATCCGTTGGATAGCTGGTTTATCCGCACGACCGCTTGCCGTGAGCGCATGATCGAGTTGAACAATACGATCAACTGGAAACCGCAGAGCACGGGTACGGGACGTTTCGGCAAATGGCTGGAGAACTTGCAAGACTGGAACTTGAGCCGCAGTCGTTATTGGGGTACTCCGTTACCGATCTGGCGTACGGAAGATGGTAGCGAGGAGAAGTGTATCGGTTCCGTGGTAGAGCTGTTCGGCGAGATCGAGAAATCGGTGAAGGCCGGCTTTATGGAGTCTAACCCTTATAAGGACTTCGCTCCGGGAGATTATACGAAGGAGAACTACGAGAAGATCGATTTGCACCGTCCGTATGTGGATGATATTATCTTGGTTTCCGCTTCCGGCAAGCCGATGAAGCGTGAGACAGACTTGATCGATGTATGGTTCGATTCCGGCGCTATGCCTTATGCCAGATCCACTATCCGTTCGAGAACTTGAAGGAGTTCGATAATCGTCAGATCTATCCGGCTGACTTTATCGCTGAGGGTGTTGACCAGACACGCGGTTGGTTCTTTACCCTGCATGCTCTGGGCACCATGATCTTTGATAGCGTGGCTTACAAGGCTGTCGTGTCTAACGGTCTGGTATTGGATAAGAACGGAAACAAGATGTCTAAACGCTTGGGCAACGCTGTTGATCCATTCTCTACGATCGAGAAGTATGGTTCGGACCCGTTGCGTTGGTACATGATCACGAACGCTTCACCATGGGATAATATTAAGTTTGATATCGATGGTATCGAGGAAGTTCGCCGTAAGTTCTTTGGTACATTATATAATACGTATTCATTCTTTGCTTTGTACGCTAACGTGGATGGCTTCGACTACTCCGATCCGGATGTGGAATGGAGTAAGCGTCCGGAGATTGACCGTTGGATCCTTTCTCTGTTGAACAGCTTGGTGAAGGATGTGGATGGCTACTTGGAGGCTTACGAGCCGACTCGTGCCGGACGTGCTATCTCTGATTTCGTAAATGATAACTTGAGTAACTGGTATGTGCGTTTGAACCGCCGCCGTTTCTGGGGTGGTGGTATGACGGAGGATAAGTTGTCCGCTTACCAGACTTTATATACTTGCTTGGAGACAGTGGCTAAGTTGATGGCTCCGATCGCTCCGTTCTATGCCGATCAGTTATTCTTGGACTTGGTCGCTGTTACGGGACGTGAGAACGTTGAGTCCGTACACTTGTCCGATTTCCCGGTTTACGACGAGTCTAAGATCGACAAGAATTTGGAAGAGCGTATGCAAATGGCTCAAGATGTTTCTTCTATGGTATTGGCTCTTCGCCGCAAGGTGAATATCAAGGTTCGCCAGCCGTTGCATACGGTAATGATTCCGGTTGTAGACGCTCATCAACAAGAGAGTATCGAGGCCGTGAAGAACCTGATCTTGAACGAGGTGAACGTGAAGGAGCTGAAGTTCGTGGATAATACGGCAGGTATCTTGGTGAAGAAGATCAAACCGGACTTTAAGAAGTTGGGCCCGCGCTACGGAAAGATCATGAAGGCGTTGGCCGCCACGATTCAATCGATGAGCCAAGAAGATATCAACGCTTTCGAGAAAGCCGGAACGTTTACCTTGATGGTAGATGGACAGGAGGCCGTTTTGGAGCGTACGGATGTAGAGATCATCTCTGAGGATATCCCGGGTTGGTTGGTCGCTAATGAAGGTCGCTTGACAGTCGCTTTGGATATTACCGTAACCGAGGATTTGCGTAAGGAGGGGCTGGCCCGTGAGTTGGTGAATCGTATCCAAAACTTGCGTAAGAGCAGCGGTTTCGATATAACGGATAAGATCCATGTATCCATTCTTTCTTGCGAGGAGATGGATGAGGCGATCCATGATTATAAGGATTATATCGCTAACCAAGTATTGGCGGAATCTATCGAAATCATGGATAATGCGATCAGCGACGCTACGGAACTCGATTTCGAGGACTTTAAATTGTCCGTAAAGATCGAGAAAGCTTAAAAATAGAATAGCATTTCTTGCGGAAGAATTAGGAATGAAATATAAGGAAAATCGATAATTATATTATCTTTGCATGCAAAGAAGAAATAATATGATTTTATATTCATTCTTAATTCTTCTTTTTGATTGATATTTGAACGATTGTTGAACCTAAATTTTTTTTAGAACCATGGCAGAGAAGACAAGATATTCAGACGCTGAGCTCGAGGAGTTCCGCGCTATTATATTAGAGAAACTGGAAATCGCGAAGAGGGATTACGAGCTTTTGCGATCAGGGGTTACGAATTCCGACGGTAACGACGTGGCTGATACGTCTCCTACATTCAAGGTGCTGGAGGAAGGTGCTTCTACGTTATCGAAGGAAGAGGCGGGCCGTTTGGCGCAACGCCAGATGAAATTCATCCAGAATTTGCAGGCCGCTTTGATCCGTATCGAGAATAAGACCTACGGTATTTGCCGGGAGACTGGTAAATTGATCCCGAAAGAAAGATTACGTGCAGTACCTCACGCTACGTTGAGTATCGAAGCTAAACAGGGAGGTGCCAAGTAAATGAGATATTCCAAAGGTTGGGGAGCAGCGTTGATTGTGATGCTGCTCCTTATTCTTGACCAGGCTCTTAAAATATGGATTAAAACTCACATGCAGCTGCATGAGAGTATCGAAATTACTCCGTGGTTTTATTTGTACTTCACCGAGAATCCGGGAATGGCTTTCGGGATAGAAGTGATCGGTAAGTTGTTTTTATCGGTATTCCGTATTATAGCTGTTCGGCTTTATTCGGTTATTACCTGTATAAGCTGGTGAAACAGAATTATGCCTTTGGCTTTATCGCCTGTATCTCGTTGATCTTTGCAGGGGCTATTGGGAACATCATCGACTCTATATTCTATGGGGTGGTGTTCGATCATAGTTTTGGACAGGTAGCCTCATTTATGCCGGAGGTGGAGGCTATGCCAGTTGGTTGCACGGGAAAGTGTCGATATGTTCTATTTTCCTTTGATACAGACGGTGTTGCCCGAATGGATTCCGGTGTGGGGAGGAGAGGAGTTCATCTTTTTCCGTCCGATCTTTAACTTGGCCGATTCGGCGATTTGCGTAGGCGTCTTTTTGTTGTTGCTGTTCTACCGTCATACATTGTCGACAAGTCTCTCAAAAGAAAAATAAAAGAATTGATGCGGAACAGGCTGCATAGATATAGATATAATGTCGTTTTGTTGCTGGCAACCTGGTTGGTTGCCTGTAGCAAAGTACCGGATGACATTCTTTCGGAAAAGAAAATGCAAGCTGTACAGGTGGATATGCAATTGGCAGAAGCTATGATTAACTTGGACAGCAAGGCGTTTTCCGATAATGCCCGTAAGGAGGCTCTATATCAGTCCATCTTCCGCAAATACGATATCACACAAGCCGAGTACGACAGTTCGCTCATTTGGTATGGACGGCATCTGGATATTTATAT
>ENA-OQAA01001075-OQAA01001075.1-human-gut-metagenome-genome-assembly--contig:-NODE-1075-length-15387-cov-2.453801_pt1 | contig 15387 bp, 16 predicted proteins | sample MGYA00242489_ERZ504515 | MGnify/ENA primary metagenome ERZ504515 (study PRJEB26092, sample SAMD00036237) | human gut metagenome | host: Homo sapiens | study: EMG produced TPA metagenomics assembly of...
ATTCCCTGGTTTTGTCCTTCCTGGAAGTCGGAAATCCTGCATACATCAGCGCGCTCCTGTATATTCTTTTCCGTCACAGAGATAGATTCCGTTTTCCTGAAGTCCTCTCAGAAGCACTCTGGCCGGCTGGTCATTGGCACGTACCCTGGAAGCCACCACGCTTACAAGAGCCTCTTTTTTATCCAAAGCAGCAAACTCCCAGGCGGAATAATACCTTTCTGTATCCGGAGATGTGAGACGGAAATAATCTCCTGTCTGTATCAGCTCATAATACTCTTTAAACCTTATAATCTGTTCCCTGATCTCTGCCTTTTCTTCTGAAGTCAGCTTTGCAGGATCAAGCTCATATCCAAAGGTTCCTGCCATGGCTACTGTGGCCCGTGTACTCAGAGGGACAGATCTTCCTGTCTGATGATTTGGGCAGGCGGATACATGAGCTCCCATCGTGCTGACCGGGTAGCAAAAGGAAGTTCCGTACTGGATATCCAGACGTTCAATGGCATCTGTGTCATCACTGCACCAGATCTGAGGAGTATAATAAAGCATTCCTGCGTCAAAACGTCCTCCGCCGCCGCTGCAGCCTTCCATCAGCATATCCGGATATCGTTTTCCAAGCCGCTCCAGAAACTCATACAGTCCCAGCACATAACGGTGCAGTACCTCTCCCTGACGGTCTGCAGAAAGTGCGGCAGAATATACGTCACAGATACTGCGGTTAAAATCCCATTTCAGGTAATCCACTTCCGCCCTGTCCAGTACGGCGCTCATCTGATCAAAAATATGATCCCGCACCTCCTGTCTGGAAAAATCAAGTACCAGCTGGTTTCTTGATCTTACCGGCTTCCTTCCGGGAACGGTAAACGCCCAGTCCGGATGAGCCCGGTAAAGATCGCTGTCCTCAGATACACACTCCGGCTCGTACCAGATACCGAATTTCATGCCAAGGCCATGGATTTTTGCGGAAAGTTCCTGAAGAGTACAGCCCAGTTTTTTCTCGTTGACATACCAGTCTCCCAGACCGCTGTTATCAGAATCTCTTTTTCCGAACCAGCCGTCATCCATTACAAACAGCTCCACGCCCATATCAGCCGCTTCCTCTGCCATATGGAAAAGCTTTTCCCCTGTAAAATCAAAATAAGTTCCTTCCCAGTTGTTGATCAAAACCGGACGTCTGGCATTCTTAAATTTTCCCCGGCACAGATGATTTCTGATAGCTTTATGATAATTATGGCTCATTGCCTCAAAACCGCTGTCACTGTACACCATAGCGGCCTCCGGCGTCCAGAAGCTTTGTCCCGGAAGCAGCTTATAGCAGAAATTCCCCGGGTGGATTCCCATCAGAACTCTTGTCTGATCAAACTGGTCCTTTTCTACCTGAGCCAGAAGCTTCCGCTGTAAAGAAGAGATACCCCAAAGCAGTTTCCCTGAGTTTCTGTTGTATGAGGAGCTGCCAGAACCACAAAAGGATTATACTGGTGACTGGAGGTTCCTCTTAAACTTCCCACAGACTGTATGCCATGATGAACTTGCGTACGGGAAACCTGTCGTTCCATTTCATGTTTTCCATAAAACGTCATCCAGTCCCAGTTTCCGCAGGTCTGATCCACACAGCAGGACAGGGCTCTTTCCAGATAAACCTCCTCTTCTCCCAGGTTTTCCACACAGACTGCCCTTGTGATCAGGTCAAATTCCTCAAACACACCATAATAAAGCTTTACCATAATTTCCCCGTCCCGGTCTTTCATGGATATCACAAGTGTGTCCGCCTGTGCGCTGTCTTCTGCGTAAAATGCCGGTAAACCCGGAATCTCATATTTGCCTTTCAGAATCTCATACCCCTGGAACCTAAGATCAGAAGCAGAAACTCCATACTGGTTTCTTACAGCAAAAGCGCTTTCCCTGTAGTCGCCGTTTCCCTGACAGGAATATTCCTGAGGCAGCGTATCCAGTGAATATTTTCTGTCCGTTTCTGCATCATAAGGATTTCCGGAAAATCCGTGATCCCTCTTCTGGATCAGATAGGAAAAATCCATCTGCTCTGTTCTTTTTCCATAGTAGGTATGAAGCAGTACCCCATGTTCATCTGCTTTCATCTGGTACATGCTGTTTTTTGTGCAAAGGGTAAATACTTTTTCATTCACTGCTATTGCCATAATTGTTTCCTCACTTTATCCCCTGTGGAGATATACTTTCTTTATGATTTCAATTCTGTTTTTATCATTTCACTTCTATTTCACTGCTCCGTTTACCACACCGTTCAGAATCTGTTTCTGACAGAACAGATAAAACAGCAGAATCGGGATCAGAGCCAGCAGATAGGATGCAAAGGCCAGGTTATAATTTGTTCCGAACTGCGTCTGGAAATTAAGCTGCGCCAGAGGCAGAGTATTCTTGCCTGTGCCGGACATAATTACAAGAGGCGTCATTACGTCATTCCAGGTTCCCAGGGCAGTCAGTACGGCAACCGTTGCATGCATGGGCTTCATCACCGGAAAAATAATACTCCAGTAAGTTTTCCAGGTTCCCGCTCCGTCCACTCTTGCAGCCTCTTCCAGTGCAAGAGGAATATTTTTCAGATATCCGGAATACAGAAGAAGATTCATAGGCATATAAAATACCACATAAAGGATAATTACTCCAGCCCTGTTTCCGATTCCCATCTGAGATGTCTGTTTTACCAGAGGCATCATAAGAATAGCAAAAGGAACAAACATTCCGCTAACGATGTAGAGATATGCGAATTTATAAAATTTACTGTTTCCCATATTTCTTCCAATGGCATATCCTGCAAGAGAATGTACCAGAATGGCAATTATTACTGTCAGCGCTGTGATCAGCAGAGAATTTCCCAGAGAATTCCAGAAGTCAGTCACTCTCATTGCCTCAGCAAAATTGTCAAAGCTCCAGGAAGAAGGAAAGGAAAGCGCTCCCATAATATCATTTGTCATTTCAGAGGGCTTTTTAAAAGCAATGATCACAGCCATATAAAGAGGAAAAAAGATCGTAAAACAGCCCATGATCAGAAGAATTGTTACAGGCCAGTTGGTTTTGCCTGTGTGCTTGCATTTTTCTTTCATTATAACTGCTCCTCCTTCTTATTCATAAATGTCAGCTGAAATACAGAAATTGCAACAATGACTACAAAAAATATCACTGCATTGGCGCTCTGGAATCCAAACTGTCCGCCGTCCATACCATTTTTGTAGATTAAAAATGAGATGGATTCTGTGCTCTGTGCAGGGCCGCCTTTTGTCAATGCCATAATCTGATCAAATGCCATCAGGAAGTTTTTCATACAGAGAACCATATTGATGGTAAAAAACGGAACGATCAGCGGAAAGGTCAGGTTTTTAAATTTTGTCCATCCGGTTGCCCCGTCAATGGCTCCCGCCTCATATACATCTTCCGGCACTGTCTGAAGACCGGAAATATAAATGATCGTATTCATTGCAATTGCCTGCCATGCCGCCACGATCACAATGGCAAACCAGGCGCTCTTTGTATCTGCCAGCATACTGCTGCTGAGAAAATCGATTCCAAGAGCTTTTCCCACAGCTGGAAGAATATAAGTAAAGATAAAGCTGAAAATATAACCCACTACCAGGCCGCCCAGAACATTGGGAATAAAATAGATTCCTCTGAGCGCACTTTTTGCCCGTATCTTACTGTTCAGCCCCAGCGCAAGGATCAGACTGAAAATATTTACAATAATAGTTGCCACAATGGCAAACTTAAAGGTAAACAAATAGGATTTCCCTACTCTTACGTCCTGAAAAAGATCAATATAATTTCTGAGTCCTACCCAGTCATAGCTTCCATACCCTTTAAAGTTTGTAAAGCTGTAAATAAATCCCTTGATCAGAGGCAGCGTATTAAAAACAAAAAATAATGCCAGAATCGGAATGGTAATCAGCAAAAAAGTACGTTTTCTGTCATTTCCTTTCATGATCTACTTCCTCCTTCCCCGTTTTCCTCCTGGTATTCCTGCACCTTGCGGATCAGATCACGGTTGTATCGCTTCCAGTCGCTGTCAAATTTTTTCAGCCAGGCATCTGTATCCTGATTCATAAGATATGTCTGTATCATTGCATCCACAGCCATTTCCGCCGGATAGTAATGATCCTGATAATCTGTCATTTTTCCCTGTTCAATATATTCCTTCATACCGTCCAGCATAGAAGGCAGGTAAAGTCTCCCTCTTTGCACGGCACAGCATTCTGATCGTCCAGATAAATCTGGATGTTTTCATCCTCCAGCATAAAACGCAGAACCTCATAGGCGGCTTCTTTGTCTTTGCAGTCCTCCATAACGCAGAACTGAAGGTCAACACCTGAGTTCAGGATCTGACCGTCTGCGCTGTCATTTGCCGGGAACACAAAAGAATCAATATTCATATCAGGATTTACTGATTTAATCTGAGGTACCGCATAGCTTCCGATACAGTACATGGCAGACTCTCCTCTTGCAAAAGCTGTGCAGGCGTCATTATAACTGTATGCATAAGGATCCTCCTGAGCATAGGGAAGAAGCTGAAGGATCTTTTCTGCCAGTTCCCGGTATTCCACTGAGAAAGTCGTCTCTCCTCTGTTTACCTGCTGGCACACATCTGCGGGAGCCAGATCACAGGCCATTGCATTCCAGGGCGCCAGACAGGTCCAGACATCCTTAAATCCAAAATAAAGCGGCTGCTGTCCGGATGCCTGAATGGTATCAAGAAGTTCAAGAAACTCATTCCAGGTTTCAGGGATCTCCCATCCATTTTCTTCAAACATATCCTTGTTATAAAGAATACCTGCGGCATTTGCGGCATAAGGAACTGCATATACTCCATCCTTTGGAATAAATTCCAGATTTTTGTCAATGTCCAGATATGCCTGCTTGATATCTGCCAGTCCCTCAAAGTCAGAAATATCCATCAGCATATCCGCATCCAGAAAATTGGAATAATTAATATCTCCTCCGATTCCGATAATATCCGGCTGATCCTCTTTGATAAATCTGGTCTTCAAAACAGTCATAGCCTCATTGGGAGACTCTATGACCAGCTCAATATCATCATGAGAAGCATTAAATTTTTCTTCCATCTTCTCAAAAGCTTTTACTGCCTCCGGTTTGTACTGGACCATTTCTATTTTTGTCTTTTCATTGTCCTTTTCCGAAGCTCCGCAGCCGGACAGCACCATACCGGAACCAAGAATTCCTGCCAGGGCTGCCCAGGTAAACAGTTTTACTTTTCTCATTACGTTTCCCCTTTCCTCTGTTTTTCGATCCCTTTATATTCTGTACAGTTTATACGGTTTCTTATGAATCCATTTTATCATTACCTTATCTTTCGGTAAATGGAGGCATGAATCCATTTTTATATCATAATGCGTTTTTTCACGAATATAGTTGAAGTTACTACTCATTCAGGTATATAATATAAAAAAATCAAGTTTTTTTGTTTAAATATAACATAATTATCATTATTTTTTTAGCACTATTGCACATATACAAATTAAAAAGGAGGAATAAATATGCCTATTCCCTTGTTCCATGTGTTTTCTGACGATCGCTTTATGGATCTGACCTTATACCAGTATGGGTATGAAAAATGCCGTCCTCTCCACTCCTTTGGTCCTTCTGTCAGAAATCACTTTCTGTTCCATTATATTTTTTCCGGCAAAGGCACACTTCTTGTTGACGAAACAAAAACCTCAACAAAAGAATACAAGCTTCACGGCGGTATGGGTTTTCTCATTGAACCGGAACGGATCAACACCTATTTCGCCGACAGAGAAGATCCCTGGGAATATGCATGGGTGGAATTCAGCGGACTGAAGGCAAAAGAGATCCTGGATACTGCGGGACTTTCCACGGAATCCCCTGTTTTTATCCCCACCTCCCATCAGATTTCCGAAACTCTGAAAAGTGAACTGCTCCATCTGGCTTCCAGTCCCTCCGAAACCTCGTCCCTTCATCTGATCGGACACCTTTATCTGATCATGGACGCCCTGCTTACAGGTTCCGCCTCCAGACGCAGAGTTCAGAACGGAAAACGATCCCAGTTTTATACGGATGAAGCCATTACCTTTATCTCTCAGAATTATGCGCTTCCCATTACCATAGAAGATATGGCTCAGAGACTGAATCTGGACAGAAGCTACTTCGGCAAAATTTTTAAAGAAGTGATCGGACAGGCTCCACAGGAATTCCTGATCTACTACCGTATGTCCAAAGCCGCAGAACTTCTGAAAACCTCAGATATGCCGGTGAAAAACATCAGTGTTCAGGTAGGCTATCCCAATCAGCTTCACTTTTCCCGGGCTTTCAAAAATGTATATGGACAGTCTCCCAGAGAATACCGACAGAAAAACCGGATCATTCATGAATAGCTGTTCAGAATCCTGGAGTATTTATGCCAAAACGCCTGGCCGGACAGTGCTGTATGATCAGTAGCAATAACCCTTAATTCCAAATAAAATCAGTAAGAAAAATATTTACAAGTAGTTTTGAAAACTAATATAATAGAATGCAGAGGTGATAAACTATGACGATCAATACACAGGATATGATAGGCAGTATACTGGAAAGTATTTCAAGAATTGATTATATTAAACCGGAAGATATTCCGAACATTAATTTATACATGGATCAGGTCACTACTTTTATGGAGGAACAGCTTGCCTCCTCCAAGCGTTATCCGGAAGATAAGATCCTGACAAAAACCATGATCAATAATTATGCCAAAAATAATCTGCTCCCGTCCCCGGAAAAGAAACGTTATTCCAGGAGCATCTTCTTCTGCTTATTTTTATTTATTATTTTAAAAACATTCTTTCCATTAATGACATCCAAACGCTTCTGGGGCCTATCACAGAAAAATATTTCCGTTCAGATTCAGACATGGATCTGACTGCTGTCTACAACGAGGTGTTCAGCATGGAAAAGGACCAGGTAGAGCTTCTGAAAGAAGATCTGGTAAAACGCTACCATACCGCTGAAGCTACTTTTGAATCAGCGCCTGAAGAAGACCGCAGATTTCTGAAGCTTTTTTTCCTTTATCTGTCTTCTGAGCTTTGATGTGTACACAAAAAAAATGCTCATCGAGCAGCTTGTAGATGAACTGCGGGATGAGAACAATGAAGAATTTACCAAAAGCAAAAAATCGAAAAAATAACATTGCTTCTGATCACCGGTGATATAAAAGGGGACTTTTTCAAGCCCCCTTTTTGCATTTCGCTTTACATTTCAGCGAAGTTCTTTTTTATCAGTAAAGATAATCTTTATTTACATATCCGCTTTTTCCAAGCTTTGGAGAATATACATACCAGTAGGTTGAATCACTGGTATCCGTTACGTGTACCGTATCGCCGGTATATAATTCCCCGATCTCATTGGCTGCGTCATAGGCTTTGGCACTTCTCAAAGCAAGATATCCCTTACTTACGCTGACTGTTTTTGTAACAGTTCCTGAGGAAGAAGAACCTCCTGTCAGATAATTCTTGTTTACAAATCCGTTTTTGCCAAGCTTCGGAGAATATACATACCAGTAGGTAGCGTCGCTGGTGTCGATCAGCTGTACTGTATCTCCTGTATACAGTTCCCCAATCTCATTGGATGAATCATAGGCTTTGGCATTTCTCAGAGCAAGATAGCCCTTGCTTACGCTGACTGTTCTTGTTTCTCCTGAAGTGCCGGAAGAGGTGCCCTGAAGATAATTTTTGTTTACATATCCGCCTTGCCAAGTCCGGGAGCATATACCAGCCAGTAAGTGTCATCATTTGTGTTGGCGATCTGTACGGTATCTCCGGTATACAGCTTGCCCACCTCATTTTTGCTGTCATAGGCCTTGTCGTTTCTCAGGGCAAGATAACCGCTGTCTACCTTTACTGTTCTGGAGCCTGCTGAATTTGCCAGATACGCTCTGTTCACATATCCTGTTTTTCCATGCTTTGGAGAATAAACAGTCCAGTAAGTAGACCCACTTGAATCCGTTACATCCACGTATCCCCGGTATACAGCTCTCCGATCTCATTGGATGAATCGTAGGCTTTTGCATTTCTCAGAGCAAGGTATCCTGAAGCAACTGTTACTGTGTAATTATTTGCCGCAAATCCGGTCTCTGCTGTTACAGGCAGAGACAGCACAAATGCCACTGCAAATAGCGCCGCCCATTTCAAAAGGGCAATTCCTGAAAACTCTTTCCATTTCCTACTCATATCGTTGTCCTCCTTTTAGAATATTATGTGAATCAGCTCCTTTGCTGTTTCAATCCCTGTAAACGACGTCCCTTCTGCTGCCTTTCCTACTGCTGATAATAGTCGTAAATCTGCCGGCTCAGCGCCGCTATGGTGCTCTGGGCAGAGCCTGCTTCTGAAAGCTGCTCTGACATAAATACAAGAATCAGATCATTTTGTGTATTGTAAATAATTCCCGCATCGTTTTCCACATCTGCAAGCTCCCCTGTTTTATTTGCCACACTGACGCCTGCAGGCATCCGGGCTGGAATCTTGTTCCTTCTCTCCTGAGCTGCCAGAAGATCAAACTGTGCTGCTGCCTTTGGATCTCCTGACTTCCATCCGTCATAAATCTTTTTAAGAAAATGTCCGCAGTCTGCAGGAGACGTATAATTATCATCCAGTTCATTGCTGTGCAGCAAAAGCCTTCCCATGTGCGTATTGCTGTATCCGTTTACACTGCAGTATTCATTGACAACATTCATTCCCACAGCAGCGTCTCCGCCTCCCAGATATCCGGTAAGAGTATTTGCCGCATCATTGTCGCTGACAGTAATCATGGAACGGAGATTGCTGTCCACGTTTCCCTGACCGTACTGCGCTGCCAGATTATCATAATTCTCATAAGCAGCTCCCATAATATAAAGCTTGATGAGACTGGCAGCCTGCATTCTGTGTTCATTGACACTTCCCTCTGTGTTTGCTGAAATATTACATACATATGCGGACCAGCTTCCGTTATTTGTGGGAAACGCCAGACTGGAAAGCAGTCCGGAAAGCGCTTCATCTGTTACTGCTCCTGAGGATTGAGTTCCCCCGAACACACTTCCTGATGAAGCATCTGACGGAGGTGAAAGCGCTCCGTCCCCTGTGCCATTCTGTATCTCCTCCTCAGGCGGCGGCTCCGGATGATGATCCGGATCTCCCTGTGGTTCTGAATTTTCCGGTTCCTCTGCCTCGAGCTGAGGCCCCTGCATTTCTCCCGGAGTAATTTCCGGCTGTGTCTCTTCCTGTTCCTCTGCAGGCGCTCTGCCACCTCCTGTACTTCCTCTTCTGTCTGCTGCGCCTTGTCTGTTCCGCAGGAAGACTGAGCCGAGATTACCAGGAACGCCAGAGCCAGTAATCCTGCCTTTTTTGCATTCATGTAACTTTTTCATTCCTTCCCCTGCAATCCACCTTTTCCTGTGTGCAATTTGCATATTTTATTCCGTGTTTTTTGCAGTTTTTTCATGTATTGTTATTATAATTTTAATCTAAAAGTCTTGCAAGTATTTTTTTCTTTTCAAATTGTTTATTATAGCTTATCATATAGGAAACAGGATTCTGTAAAATCCATGTTCAGCAAATGCTTTTCAATTTTTATATCACATAAATCATTATTTTCAGGAGGATTCATATGAAAAAAATACTGAAATTTCTTTCCGCCGGATTTCTTATACTGACCTTCCCGGTTACTGCCCTTGGCGCTTCCTACGAAAGCGAGGAAGCCAGGCCATGATAGGGCCCCCCTCTTCCCAGACAGAGGACGGCTCCGAATCCTTCTCTGATTCCCCCGCTGAGGGAACCCCCTCCGGCATCGACTGGGACGCCGCCAATACCGCTGCGTCTCCGGCCTCAGGAAGCGGTGATTTCACTGTGGTGATCGACCCCGGACATCAGGGGCCTTCTGTTGATATGAGCGCCCCGGAGCCTATGGCTCCCGGTTCCAGTGAAACCAAGGCAAAAGCAACCTCCGGCACACAGGGAAACTTCTCCGGCGTTCCGGAATATGAGGTCAACCTGCAGGTTTCCCTTCTTTTACAGCAGGAGCTTACTGACAGGGGCTATCGAGTTGTTATGACAAGAACCGATAATGAAACCGCTATCAGCAATAAAGAACGAGCGGAGCTGGCTTCTCAGCAAAATGCTGATATTACAGTGCGAATTCACGCAAACGGCGCAGGAGACAGCTCTGCTTCCGGAGCCCTGACCATGGCTCCCACTTCTGCCAACCAGTATCTTTCCTCAGATATCATAGAAAAAAAGCAACACTCTTGCTTCCTGTATCATCAACCACTACTGCGCTGCCACAGGGCTTGGAAATCAGGGCATCATATCCTCTGACAATATGACAGGAACCAACTGGAGCACTGTCCCTGTTGCAATTCTTGAAATGGGATTTATGAGTAATCAGAATGATGATCTTTATATTACCAATACTGCCAACCATCCGGCAATGGTTGCCGGGATTGCAGATGGGATTGACGAATATTTCAGTATTGTAGAACCGCAGACAGCAGCCAGAGGCCAGCATCTCAGTCAGCTTACGGAAAGCCTTCAGACTCAGTATACTTCTCCTTTGGAAAAATCAGGTGAAAACTGGGCGATTGCTGTTATGGACCCTGCTACTGACGATTACAGCACCATCCATGCAGAAGAGACCATGCAGGCTGCCGGTCTGATCCGGTCCTATATCATGGGCGCCGTATATGAAAAACTGGTTTATCCTGATCCGGCCTCAGAGGCATCCGTCGATTATCAGAAAACCCTGAAGCCCCTTCTCCAAAAGATGATCGCATCCAATGACAGCAACGCTGCCAATGAACTTGTTACCCTTCTGGGCAGCGGAGATTTTAAATCAGGCGCTGCTGCTGTAAACCAGTTCTGCCAGGATCATGGATTTACATCCACCAGACTGGAAGCGCCACTTACCGCAGACAGCTCAGAAAAAACCAATACCACCAGCGCCTCAGACTGCTGCCGCCTTCTTTCTGAAATCTATAATCAGACCCTTGTAAACAGCAATGCTTCCTCAGAAATGCTGTCCCTTCTGAAGCAGCAGGCAGAAAAGGATAAGATTCTCTCAGGTTTGCCGGCTGAAACAGAAACTGCCGGTACAGAAGGCACTCAGTCAGATTCTGTTGAAAACAATATGGCAGTTGTACTGGACAGCGCCAGCCCCTATGTGTTCTGTGTTTTGTCCAATAATATAAAAAATTCCTCAGAAGCCAAAGAAAATACAAAAAAGATTTCTGCGGACATATACCAGTATATGACCTCTGAGTCCAAATCTCCGGACACTCCTTCATAAGAAAAAAGCAGAGATGCGGTAAAGCCCGTATTCTCTGCTCTTTTTAATCTGTGTATTATTCTGTTTTTTCGGAATTTTCTTTCTGAGCTTCCTTTTCTCTCATTCTGGAAAAAACCATTTCGTAGCCGTCATTTCCGTAATTCAGAGAACGGTTTACACGGCTGATAGTGGCAGTGGATGCACCTGTTTTTTCTGAGATATCCAGATATGTCCGTTTATCCGTCAGCATTTTTGCTACCTCAAAACGCTGTGACAAAGAAAGAAGTTCATTGATCGTACATACATCCTCAAAAAACGTATAACATTCTTCTTTATCTTTTAAACAAAGAATCGCTTCAATAGGTGATCTACCTCTTCTGTTCTGATTTTTTTACCCATATTCTCTGCTCCTTTAAATCACTGTCCTATTACTGCATAACACATTTTAACACTTTAGCACGTGATAGGCAAGTGCTTTTTGCCGGAAAAACAGATAACATACAAAGAAAATACAGGTATCCTCAAATGGCACAAAATGGAGTATAATAAAGGGGATACAAGGAAATAAAACTGAAAACGGAGGTTTTTATGAAATACGCATCTGTTCTTGATCTTCATACACATACAGTTGCCAGCGGACATGCCTACTGCACCATTCACGAAATGGCTGCCGCTGCTGCCGGAAAAGGCCTTGAAATTCTCGGAATTACAGAGCATGCGCCTGCCATGCCCGGTACCTGCCATAACTTTTACTTTCATAACCTGAAGGTTGTCTCCAGAGAGCTGCACGGCATCCGGCTGCTTTTGGGTACTGAGCTTAATATTCTTGATTCAGACGGACAGGTAGATCTGGGGGAAAAAGAACTCAGAAATATGGACGTGGTGATCGCCAGCCTTCATCTTCCCTGCATGAAACCGGGTTCACGCGCTGAAAACACAGAAGCATACCTGAATGTTATGAAAAATCCCTATGTAAACATTATCGGCCACCCGGATGACGGACGCTATGAAATTGATTATCCTGCACTTGTTCAGGGAGCCAGAGAATACGGCAAGGTTCTGGAGCTGAATAACCATTCTCTGGAGCCATCCTGCTTTCGCCAGGGCGCAAAAGAAAATGATACGGAAATGCTGAAATTGTGCATGAAATATCAGGTGCCTGTTGTTATGAGCAGCGACGCTCATTTTGACAGCGCCATCAATGAGTTTGAAAGCGCGCGCAGCCTTCTTGAAGAGCTTGATTTCCCGGAAGAACTGGTTTTAAACCGCTCTGCAGAAGCCCTGAAACCCTTTGTAAACCGTAAATTTTAAAAATATTTCTGACATTCCCAGGGATAACAGTAATAACACAAAACCAGATTTATACTTTCAAAATGGAGTGATTATTATGGATTTATTTGAATATGCAAAATCAAAAACTCTGGACAGAGAATCTCCTCTTGCTTCCCGCCTCCGCCCCACTTCTCTGGAAGAGGTTGTAGGCCAGGAACATATTGTAGGAAAAGACAAGCTGCTGTACCGCGCTATCAAGGCTGATAAACTGACCTCTGTTATCTTTTACGGACCTCCCGGAACAGGCAAAACAACACTGGCAAAAGTAATAGCCAATACTACCAGCGCTAATTTTACTCAGATCAATGCAACTGTAGCAGGAAAAAAAGATATGGAAGCCGTTGTAAAAGAAGCCCAGGATAATCTGGGCATGTACGGCAAAAAGACGATTCTTTTTATTGATGAGATCCATCGCTTTAACAAAGGACAGCAGGATTATCTTCTTCCTTTTGTAGAGGACGGAACAATCATCCTGATCGGCGCAACTACAGAAAACCCTTATTTTGAAGTCAACAGCGCTCTTTTGTCCCGATCCATTATCTTTGAACTGAAAGCTCTGAGCAATGAGGATATTCAGACTTTGATCCTCCGGGCTGTGAACGACTGTGACAGGGGCATGGGAAATTACGGTGCTGTCATTGATCAGGATGCTGTGGAATTTCTGGCAGATATGGCAGGCGGCGATGCAAGAAGCGCGCTGAATGCAGTAGAGCTTGGAATCCTTACCACACCAAAAAGCCAGGACGGCTCATCCATCTGACTCTTGACGTTGCTTCAGAGTGCATCCAGAAACGAGTGATTCAGTATGACAAAAAAGGCGACAATCACTATGATATTATTTCTGCCTTTATAAAAAGTATGCGCGGCTCCGACCCGGATGCAGCTGTATACTATCTGGCTAAAATGCTCTATGCAGGGGAGGACGTCAAATTTATTGCCCGAAGAATCATGATACTGGCATCCGAGGATATTGGAAACGCTGATCCTCAGGCAATCTGTGTAGCTGCCGCTGCCGCACAGGCTGTTGAGCGGGTAGGTATGCCGGAATCTCAGATTATTCTCTCCCAGGCTGTTGCTATATGGCCTGCGCCCCAAAAAGCAACTCTGCAGTAAACGCAATCGCTGCTGCCATGGACTCTGTAAAAAAAACACGGACTACTGTGCCGGTTCATCTTCAGGACGCCCACTACGGCGGCCACGAAAAGCTTGGCAAAGGAATCGGTTATCAGTATGCCCACAATTACCCGGATCACTATGTCAGACAGCAGTACCTTCCTTCTGAAATACAGAATGAACATTTTTACGAATTAAGTGATATGGGATATGAAAAAACCTTAAAAGAACACATGAAAAAAATCGGAGCTCTTTAATGAGCCCCGATTTTTGAGATGGAATTATTTATTTTTTCTTTCTTCTAAGCATCTGGATAAGACCAATCATAGAACCACTTCCAAGTAAGCCTGCTACTAACGGTACAGTATTTGTTGCATCGCCAGTCTTAGGATTGTTTGTTTTAACCTCAGACTTATTTGTATCAGCTTTATTCTGATCGTTGTTCTGGTTATTGTTGTTGTTTGGTTTCTCCGGAGCTACAGTTGGTTTATTCTGATCTGGAGTAGGAGTCGGATTTTCCGGATCAATTGGCTGATCTGGGGCTTCCGGATTAGGAGTAGGAGTCGGCTCTTCTGGGTCTGGAGTAGGAGTCGGCTCTTCCGGATCTGGGGTCGGAGTCGGCTCTTCCGGATCTTCTTTCTCTGCACGGACTGTAACTACCACTGTGTTATCCTCAATTGGAAGATCTCCAATGATTGCAATTACATAACCTTCCGGTACATCTGTAAGAATACTTGTGTTGATGTATGTATCTTTTTCATCTACAACAAGTGTACCTGTACCTACTTCTTCACCTTCTTCTGTCACATATTTAACTGTAACATCTTTTGTATATTTTTTCTGTCTTACTACTACTGTTGCTGAGTTGGTCTCAAAGTCTACCGGGATATCTCCTACATTTGCAATTTCCCAACCGTATGGTACATCTGTAAGGATGCTTGTGTTGAAGTATGTTGCGTTCTCATCAAGTTTGATTCCAGATGTAAGGATGTTGTTTCCTTCCTCATCTACATAGTTGATTACAACATCTCTTGTGTACTGTTTTTGTCTTACTACTACTGTAGCTGTACCATCTTCATTTAAAGAGATATCACCTACATTTGCAAGTATCCAACCATATGGCACGTCTTTCAGAATACTTGTGTTGAAATATGTTTCATCTTTGAGGAGTTTAATGCTTGTTGTAAGTACTGGATTTCCAGCTTCATCTACATAGTTTACAACAACGTCTTTTGTATATTCTTTTTCCCTTACTACTACTGTTGCAACATTGTTGTCACCTACTGGCACATCACCTGCATTTGCAATTTCCCAACCATACGGTACATCTTTCAGAATGCTTGTGTTGAAATATGTTTCATCTTTGAGGAGTTTAATGCTTGTTGTAAGTACTGGATTTCCAGCTTCATCTACATAGTTTACAACAACATCTTTTGTGTATTCTTTTTCTCTTACTACCACATAAGCTACATTACCTGCCACTGGTACGTCACCTAATGTAGCAAGTTCCCAACCATATGGTACATCTTTCAGAATACTTGTGTTGAAATATGTTTCATCTTTGAGGAGTTTAATGCTTGTTGTAAGTTACTGGATTTCCAGCTTACATCTATCATTAGTTTAACAACAACATCTTTTGTGTATTTCTTTTTCTCTTAACTACTACAGTTTACT
>ENA-OQAA01001076-OQAA01001076.1-human-gut-metagenome-genome-assembly--contig:-NODE-1076-length-15385-cov-3.119413_pt1 | contig 15385 bp, 17 predicted proteins | sample MGYA00242489_ERZ504515 | MGnify/ENA primary metagenome ERZ504515 (study PRJEB26092, sample SAMD00036237) | human gut metagenome | host: Homo sapiens | study: EMG produced TPA metagenomics assembly of...
GTGCTTCGGGGGCAAAAGCCCCTCGCACTCTGCGACCGCTGCCCCTGCTTCGGTTCGCTGTTTCCGCCACTGGCGGCGCTCACCTTTGCAGCATCCAGTATTATCTGCGCTTTTGGCTTAGCAGCTGCCGCACCTCGCTCGCCGTATCGGCACTTAGAATTATGCGGTATTGCCTTTATAACAAAAGCGGGGCGCTGCCAATCAGCAGTGCCCCGCTTAATTTTGTGTTATGCAGTTTTATCGCCCCAGGCGCACCGGCTCCGGAGGCTCCTGGCCGGGGCGCAGGTCCATCCACCAATAGGCAAGGTCCAGCCATTGGCCGAACTTGTACCCCGTGCGGGGTTCCACGCCGATTTTTTTGAAGCCGAGCGCTTTATGGAACGCGCAGCTCTCTTTGTTCTGGCCGGTCACAAGGGCAACGGCGTTGCAGTAGCCGCGCTGGCGCACGCCGTCCAGCAGGGCTTTGTACAGCCGCCCGCCAACCCCCTGGCCCACACAGTCGTGGGCGCAGTAAACGGTTAGCTCCACATCCCACGCATAAGCTGTGCGGCTGTGCCAGGGGTGGGCGCAGGCAAAGCCGCACAGCTTGCCCGCTGCATTGACGGCAACCAGGAACGGCGCGCGCTGCTGCACATAGGCGATATTTTCGCGCTGGAATTCCTCGGTACACAGGTCATACTGGAAAGTGGCCGTGGAGTGGGTGACATACCAGTTGTACAGCTCCGCCACGGCGGCGGCGTCCTCCGGCGCGGCATCCCGCAGGGTGATGGTGTTTTCAGCGGTCCACTGGGCGGCAAGGGCTTCCTTTTCGGGTTTTGGCAGCTTTTTCAGGGCGGCTTCCCGCTTCAGGGCGGCACTTTTATCGGTGCAGCGCTCGGCATAGGTCAGCTTAACGGCACCTTTGGCGTGGGTATACTTGGCACCGGTCTTGCCGCCCTTGTGGGCGCGCAGGCGGCGGGCAAGGTCATTGGTCCAGCCGGAATACAGGCTGCCATCCGCGCAGCGCACCATGTAGACCCAGGCGGAAGCCGGGTCTGGCTGGCAGTCCGCCGCGGTGCTGGGGCGGGGACCAAAACTGCTCTAGAGTTTCGGCGCTCACTGTGCGCTCACCGGCCTTCCGGCGGCGCGCAGGGCACGGCGGCATGCCTCAATGGCATCCGCTTTGGTTTCCGCGGTGACAAGGAAACGGCTGGGGTGGCAGAACTTGAGAGCCAGGCCGCTCTTTTCGCGCAGGATCTCCTCCGGCTGGCCGCCCCATGCGGGCGGGAACGGCACCTTGCTGCGGCGGGTCTTGTAATCGGTCACGCACTGGGCGCTGTAGCCGCCGCGCTGGCTGGGGTAGACAACAAACAGGGCATCGGTTTTGTACAGGCCGTTTTTCCAGGGCATGTAGTCCGGCAGGACCACAATGCCGTCCTTGGAGTTCTTGTAGGCGTTCTGGACGGTCTCGTCCGCGCGGTTCACGGCGTTGGCTGCGGCAATCTCGTTTTCCAGCACCTGCTTGGCAAAGGGCACGGCGCGCCAGAAGCAGGCATCGGAATCTTCGCCGGAATCCCACACGGGGTTAAAGCTGCCGATGGCATCGGCCAGGGAGTTTTGTTCGCCGGTGTTATCGTTCAAGTCCAGGGGCTGAACAAAATTTTCATCCAGCAGGCGGGCCTGGTGGGCACCCACCAGCTGGGCACCAACACGCGCCACAGCAGGCCAAAGGCCGCATAGGCACGCCGTTGGGGCGGCTTTCGCGCGGTTCCTGGTGGTGGTCAAACATACCGCAGCCCACATCGTACACAATGCCGTCAAAACCATCCGGCACAACAAAACCGCGGGTTACTTTGATATCCGGCCGCACAATCATCAGCAGCGCTGTGGCAAACACATCGTCTGCATGGAACTTGCCGCCGTGAGTAAAACCTTTTGCAGGAATTTTCATAGAATAGCCTCCGTCTATGGGGTAAAATGATGATTAACTAATATTATAACATGAAAGCGCAGGTTGGTAAATGCAAAATCTGCGCGGGCGGGCCGGATTTGGAACAAGCGGCAGCATTTGGCCGAAAAACGGTGATTCACAACCGGCATAAAATATGATATACTAACTTAATATGCCCTTTTGCGGGCGTATCGGACATTCGGCGTGTTGACGCGGAATGTTGACCGCAACTTAATGAAAAAACAAAGCGAAGGAACTGGATACCCATGCAAAACATCAAAAAAACATTAAAAAGCAAGCGCTTCTGGCTTGGCACGGTGCTGCCATTTGCGCTGGCTGTGGCAGCGGCCTTTGTGGCGCGCTACCAGTTAGAAATTTCTGACGGCGTAACTGCCAACTATATGGCAGGGCAGTGGCCGGTATACGCACCGCTCAACGCGCTGACGGCGTTCTGCCTGACGCTGGTGGTGTTTGCCCTGTGCGGCAGCTGGGGCATTGCAACCGGCATTTCCGGCCTGATTTTTACCGTGCTGGCACTGATCAACTATTATACGCGGGACCTGCACGGTTCCGCCCTGATGCCGCAGGACATCCTGAACCTGGGCACCGCGGCGGAGGTGATGGGCAGTTATACCCTGCACATTACCCAGACAGTTATTACCATTGCGCTGCTGTACATCCCGGTGCTGGTGGCTGCCGTTGCGCAGGTCAAACTGGCCGGCAAGCATAAGCGCAGCTGGAAACAGCGCGGCGCCCATGCGCTGGCCTGCGCCTGCGGCATTTTTGCGGTGCTGTATCTGGGGTATTTCAGCCCCAACCCCATCAAGCCCGCCGCCACTTACGGCTGGGCCTGGCAGGAAACCTATTATAAGTACGGCTACCTGGCGGGCAGCATTGAAGCCGCCAGCCTGATGATGGACCCCATCCTGCAGCCGGACGGCTACAGCGAGGACACCGCCACCGAGGCCGCTGCAATGGCGCAGGACTATCAGGCCAGCCCGAAACGGCGGAAGAGCAGGACTACCCCGATGTGTTCCTGATCCTGTCCGAAAGTTTTATGACTTTGACCTGGTAACGGATCTGCAGGCCGACCAGGAGATCATGCAGGTGACCAAAAACCTGCCCAACTCCATTTACGGCCACACCGTCAGCCCGCATGTAGGCGGCGGCACCAACTCCAGCGAGTACGAGATGCTTTCCTCCAACTCGCTGATGCTGATGCCCTCCATCACACCGTTCAACTGGTTGAACCTGCACAAGGCAAACAGCCTGGTCAGCAACCTGAAAGATCTGGGGTATGCCACGCTGGCAGCCCACCCCTATACCAACTCCAACTACCGCCGCGATTCCGCCTGGCTGGCGCTGGGCTTTGACGAGACCCACTTCCAGGATGATTTTCCGACCAAGGAAACCTATGGCAGCCGCCCCTACCAGACCGACAGCGCCACCTACCGCGACCTGGAAGGTTTGTATGAAGCAATGCCGGAGGACCAGCCGCGGTTTGTGTTCCTGGTTTCCATCCAGAGCCACGGCGATTACGATATGAACCCCCCGGAGGAGGATATCGTGCATGCCGCAACCGATTACGGCGAGTATGATTCCATCATGGATGAATACCTGAGCAACATCTATATGACCGACCGTGCCTTTGGCGAGCTGACCGAATACCTGACCGAGCAGTACGAAAAGACCGGCCGCAAGGTGATTGTTGCCATGGCAGGCGACCACGCCCCCAGCTTTGTGGATCATGTGGCCGACCATACCTTTACCGATGAGAACAATCTGCAGATCCTGGAGCGCAGCACGCCCTACCTGATCTGGGCAAACTACCCGCTGGAAAACGCAGGCCAGACCAGCGCCACCGACGAGTACAACCGCATGGATATGTGCATGCTGCTCCCACCCTGGTGGAAAATGCCGGGCTGCCGCTGACCCCGTATTACCAGTACCTGCTGGCACTCAAGCAGGTGGCCCCGGTGGTGACAGCCGCCAATGACTATATGGACGCGGACGGCGTGACACACACCTACGGCGAGAATGCAGAGCTGGATGCCTGGGTACACGGGTACTTCAATCTCGAATATAACAACATCGGTGCCAAAGCCACCCACCAGCAGAATTTGTTCCAGGTGGAAAAGTAAGAAGCTGATAAGCAGACGTCAGCCAGGATTCCTCTGATTTAAAAACAAAAAATGGCAAGAAAAATCTCCCCGCTGCAATGTGCTGATGCACAAAATGCAGCGGGGAGATTTTCGATTTCAGATACACTCCGGGCCGTTACACGGCGGCGGGCGCTTTCAGCACAAAGGTCTGTACGCCCCAGATCACCAGAACAACAATGCCGAGCGCGATGCGGTAAACACCGAACGCAGTGAAGTGTGGCGCTTGACGTAATCCATCAGGAAGCGGATGGCGATGATGGAAACGATAAAGGCAACCGCACAGCCAACGATCAGCACAACGGTTTGATCCAGCGTGAAGCTGTTGCCCTTGCCAAAGAACTTGACCAGCTTGAGCAAACTGGCACCGGCCATGACCGGGATGGCAAGGAAGAAGGTGAACTGGCTGGCAGCCGGGCGGGACATGCCGCACAGCATGCCGCCAGAATGGTGGAGCCGCTGCGGGAGGTGCCGGGAATCAGGGAGAGCACCTGCCAGCAGCCAACCTTGAACGCCTGCGGGTAAGTAATGCGGGAAAGCTTGGTGGTGGTGGGCACCCGTGGGCGGCGCTCGATCAGGATAAAGCAACGCCGTACACAATCAGCATCAGGGCAACCACCACGCTGTTATACAGGTGGGCGTCCATCCAGTCGTCCAGCAGAATGCCCAGCACGGCGGCGGGCACGCAGGCTACAATAATTTTGAACCACAGCCGGACCACGGGCCAGCGCAGGTGGGCGGCAAAGCCGGTATCGCGGCCATTATCCTTGCAGAACGGCCACAGCTTGTGGAAATACAGCACCACAACCGCAGGATAGCACCCAGCTGGATGACAACGCGGAACATTTCCATAAAATCTTCCGTATAGCCAAACTTCAGCACCTGCTCGGCAAGGATCATATGCCCGGTGCTGGAAATCGGCAGCCATTCGGTGATGCCTTCAATCACACCGTAAATGACGGATTTCAGAATTGAAAGAAACAGGTCCATCTTTTTTCCTCCCCTTGGCGGGATCACTCCCGGCCAGCAATACAAATATATAGTAGCACACTTTACGTGATATTGCACCCTGCCGCTGTATAATTTACACTTTTGCTCCAAAACAACAGGCAAAAGCGGTTGCCGTTTTGGCAAATGCTCCTATAATAGAAGTGTGGCTTTTGCCGTATCAGTGGGAAAAGTTAGAATGTGTATAGAAATAGAGGATATTACAAAATGTATAAAACTGTAGTGTTTGACCTGGATGGTACGCTGCTGAACACCCTGACTGACTGGCGGATGCCGGCAACCGGCTGTGCCGGAAATATGGCTGGCCCACCCATGAGCGCCAGGCGTACCGCTATTTTGTGGGCAACGGTATCCCTAAACTGGTGGAGCGCCTGGCCCCGGCGGACCAGCGCACCCCGGCAGTGCTGGAAGCGGCCCTGGCGGATTTTAAGCAGGATTATGGCCAGCACCTGCGGGACACCACCGCACCGTACCCCGGCATCCCCGAAATGCTGGCAAAGCTGAAAGCGAACGATGTGCAGCTGGCGGTGTTTTCCAACAGGACGATGCGCTGGCAAAAGAGGTCGTCAAGGATTATTTCGGCACGCAGTATTTTACGATCGTGCGCGGCCAGATGACCGGCGTGGCCCCCAAGCCCGCCGCCGAGGGCACGAACGCCCTGCTGCAGGCCCTGCATGCCGACCCGGCCAGCACCCTGTATGTGGGGGACAGCAACGTGGATGTGGAAACCGCCCACAATGCGAACCTGCCTGCTGCGGGGCGGTGTGGGGATTCCGCACGCGGGAGGAACTGAATGCGGCCGGGGCGGAATACCTGGCAGAAAACAGCGATGAACTGTATGACGTTATCATGAAATAACTGCAAAATTGCGGTGGGAGGAACTGTGAAATGATTGCGCAGCGCTATAAAGATATGCTTGGCGGCAAGTCTGTTATTCGCCAAATCTCCGAGTGGAGCACGGCCCGCGGGACCGAGATCGGCTATGAAAATGTGTTTGATTATTCGCTGGGCAATCCTTCGGTGCCCTGCCCGGAGCACTTTACCAAAACCTGCATCGATCTGCTGCAGACCAAGGAGCCGGTGGCGCTGCATGGCTACAGCCCCACGCTGACCATCCCCGCCGTGCGCAAGGCGGTGGCCGAAAGCCTGAACCGCCGCTTTGGCATGGACTACGGTATGGAGCATATCTTTATGGCAACGGGTGCTGCCGGTGCGCTGGCCCACGCCATGCGCTGCGTGGCGGTGCCGGGGCAGGATATTATCACCTTTGCGCCGTTCTTCCCGGAATACAAGCCGTATGTGGAGGGTGCGGGCCTGAATCTGAAGGTCGTTCCGCCCCGCACGGAGGATTTCCAGATTGACTTTGACGCATTTGACGCGATGCTGGATGAGAACACCGCCGCCGTGCTGATCAACACCCCCAACAATCCCTCCGGCGCAGCCTACAGCGCCGAGACGCTGACCGGCCTGGCCGACCGCCTGCGCGCCGCCAGCGCCAAGTATGGGCACCGCATCTTTTTGATCTCGGATGAGCCGTACCGCGAAATCATGTTCGGCGGGCAGCCCATCCAGTACGCCGCCAAGTTCTATGACGATACGTTGACCTGCTATTCGTTCAGCAAGAGCCTGAGCCTGCCGGGCGAGCGCATCGGCTATGTGGCTGCGAACCCGCGCTGCGAGGACGCCGAGTATATTGTGCCCATGTGCGGCCAGATCAGCCGCGGAACCGGCCACAACTGCCCGGCATCACTGATCCAGCTGGCCGTGGCCGAATGCCTGGACGAAACCAGCGACCTGGGCGTGTACGAAACCAACATGGAGCTGATTTACGCCGAGCTGAAAAAGCTGGGCTTTACCGTGGTCAAACCCTCCGGCACCTTCTATATCTTCCCCAAAGCGCTGGAGGAGGACGCCAATGCGTTCTGCAAAAAGGCCATGAAGTATGACCTGGCGTTGGTTCCCGGCGACAGCTTTGGCTGCCCCGGCTACTTCCGCATGGCGTACTGCATTGATACCGAGAAGGTCCGCCGCAGCTTTGCCGCACTGGAAAAATTTGTGGCGGAAGAATACGGGAAATGAATTCCGTTCGGGCCGCGCCCGCCCGCAGTGGGAAGCAAAGCCCGAAACATACGATTTTGACACCATAAACAGGAGGTCTGCACAATGCCGCAACAAAAACGTCCGGCGCAGGGACCCAAGCGCCGCCCTGCACCCGCTGCCAGGAGCAGCAATATGCAGCGCCGCCGCGCTGTTTCACGCAAGCAGAACCGCCGCGTGCATGCCCTGATCACCTTGATTTTCTGCATTGCCGTGTTTATTCTGGTGTGCGCAGGCTGCTTTTTGCTGGTAAAAACCGATGGCACCATTACCAACAAGCCCAACCAGAGCCAGGGGGGTTCCAGCTCCACCGCGCCCGACGGGGCAGACAGCACCACGGATGGCGACAGCAGCAGGAACAGCCCACCATGACCGAGGAAGAACAGCGCATTGCCGATGCAACCGCAACGCGTCCGCAAACTGCACCAAGGATGCCCCGCAGGTGGTGGACCCGGCGCTTTGGGATGAGCGCGGCAAAGCCTGATGGAACAGCTGGCTGCCGATGAATTTTACCAGAGCGAGGGGCTGAAATACAGTGCCAAAGATGGCTGCCCCTATATGATCGCGGTCAACCGCGCGGCTTCTACCGTGACGGTACTGGCGCTGGACGATGAGGGTAACTACACCAAGCCGTATATGGCCATGGTGTGCTCCGGCGGCGCGGATACCCCGCTGGGATTCTTTGCAACGCCGGTCAATTATGACTGGCGGCTGCTGGCCGGGCCGAGCTATGGCCAGTACGCTACCCGCATCTGGGATTCCTATCTGTTCCACACTGTGCCGTATTACAGCCAGCACAAGGACGATATCGAGTACGACCAGTTCAACCAGCTGGGCACCCAGGCCAGCCTGGGCTGTATCCGGCTGCTGGTCTGTGATGTAAAGTGGATCTATGATAACTGCCCCATCGGCACCCGCGTGGTGATCTATGATAACGCCGATGACCCCGGCCCCATGGGAAAGCCCGGCACCATTTACACCGACCCGGCGGACGAGAGCAAGCGCGGCTGGGACCCCACCGACCCGGATTCCGCCAACCCGTGGGATGCAGCATTCCGCAGCGGTACAGCGATCCGCAGCGAGGCAGCCTGGAACGAATGGAACGACGCCCAGAACGATGGCCGCTGGAACGGCTCCATCAACCCACTGACCTGCAGGGCTGGAGCACCGATTCCAGCGTTGAGGGCACCCGCGGATAACACACCATAGGGGTTAGGTTTTACCAGGTTTTCACCAAGAAGCACTTGTTCTGCCGGCGAATTGGGATATAATAAAAGGGTTACAAACAGCTTTACCTGCCATGGAGGGCAATGAATGATGAAACTGGCAAAACGTGCAGCTGCACTTGTGCTGGCAGCGGTTCTGGCGCTCAGCCTGACCGCCTGCAGCCCCAAGGAAGCAGCAAGCAATCTGATTTTGAAAACGGCAGACCTGCTGGGCCTGCGTGAAGAAGGTTCCGATGACGATGAGGCGGACGAAATTGTGGCGCAGCCCGGCGGTGAGGTGAACTTCCCGGATGGGCTGCAGGATACCTCGGTCCACTGGAACCAACAGGTGCAGGATGGGACGCTGTATGTTGCATTTAACAGCATCCAGAACCGCAACACCGAGTATTTTGTGGCGGGTTCCGATACCGTGCAGGTAACGGGCTATGGCACCACCGAATCCACCGGTATTTTGGAGTTCAAGGTGGCGCTGTGGGAACTTTCGGAGGATAAGGCAACCACTTCCTATGTGGCGGGCACCACGGTGTATTTCCCGACCGGCGGGGAGTGCAGCACCTATACCATCTCCGGCTTGACCCCCGGCAGGCTGTACAAGGCCAATGTCAGCTATGACTCTGGTATGTTCTACATTACCGGCGGCGTGAAAATTGAGGGCATTGGCAGCGATGACCTGGTTGCCCCGGATGCAGAATAACCAAAAATGAAGCGTGCCCCGGCGCAGCGGTCAACGCAGACCGACGCCGGGGCATTTTGCGGATATGACTGAAACAAAAAAAGGAATCAAAAGATGAACTTTGATAAAAAACAGCTGCGCAACACCCTGCTGCTTCTGCTGGGGGCGCTGATCTGGGGCACAGCCTTTGTGGCGCAAAGTGTGGGCAGCGGCTATGTGGGGCCGTATACCTTTTTGGCGGCCCGCAGCTGGCTGGCCTGCGCATTTTTGATCGTGCTGGTTTTGCTGCGCCGCGGCAAGGCCCGCAAAGCGGATCCCGGTGTTCCGTTCTGGATCAACGGCCGGATGCTGCTGCGGGGCGGTGTGTTCTGCGGCATTGCGCTGTTTGCGGCTTCGGCGGCACAGCAGATCGGCATTGGCACCACCAGCACGGCCAAGGCGGGCTTTTTGACGGCGCTGTATGTGGTGCTGGTACGCTGCTGGGGGTGTTCTTTGGGCGGCGGCCGGGGGTCAAACTGGGAATCTGCGCCTGCATCAGCTGGCGGGGCTTTACCTGCTGTGCCTGGCGGGGCACGATACCCTGACCCTGACCGGCGGCGAATGGATGCTGCTGCTCTGCTCGCTGCTGTTTGCGTTCCAGATTATGCTGGTGGATCATTACAGCCCCAGGCTGGACGGTGTGCAGCTGAGCTTTGCGGAATTTTTTGCAACGGCGGTCCTTTCCACTATTTTTATGTTTGTGTTTGAAACGCCGACCTTTGCCCAGATCCAGGGGGCGGCGGTATCGATTGCTTACTGCGGCATTTTGTCCAGCGGTGTGGCCTACACGCTGCAAATTGTGGGCCAGAAAGAACTTGACCCCACCATTGCCAGCATGGCCATGTGCATGGAAAGCGTGTTCAGCGCCCTGGCCGGCTGGCTGATTTTGGGCCAGACCCTTTCCGGCGTAGAACTGGCAGGGTGCGCTTTGATGTTTGCGGCAATTATTGGGGCGCAGATACCGGAGAAAGTTAGGAGTTAGGAGTTAGCAAAACGCGCACAGCGCCGGTAAATATCGGGCGCTGTGCGCGTTTTTTGTATGATGACGAGGAAAAAATGTATTGAAGGGGAAGAAAGGTAAAATTTTGCCGCGAACAGAAAAAGAGATTTGTAGGGGACGATGCTTGCATCGTCGCGTGGGGCGGGCCGTAACGTGGGCAGGTGGTACAATTTTATGATGTCTCTCTGCGGCGGGATGAGGCATCCCGCCCTACAGATATGATTTATGGTACACTCTGTAATAAAGATGGCGGGCGCACAATGTGCGTCCCTATGGTCTCTATAAACGAAAAGGTTAATACATAGAATGCAGAACTCTGCGGTCCACCGAAATTATTCTTTATTATTTATTCTTTTTTCATTCAAACAAAAACGCGCCCTCCCTTGCGGGAAGGCGCGTTTGATTTAATCGTGCCGGATGGCTCCAGGGCGCTGATGCGAACGGCGCGGCTGGCGGGAACGATGCCGGAAAGCAGGCCCACCACCACGGCAAAGCCGATGGCAGCCAGCACCAGCCAGAAAGGAATGATGGACATGACGGTTCCGCTGCCGGAATCAGACATGTAAAATCCACCGCCGTAATACATCGAATCGCTGCTGCCCATCAGGGAGCTGAGGTCGATGGTGGCGTTGATGCCCAGCTTCATCAGCAGGGTGTTCAGGCCGTATACGATCATCGTCATGTTGTTCATGCCAAAGCTGATGATGTAGCTTAAAATCGTACCGGCTACGCCGCCGATAAAGCCGATCATACCGCTTTCAATCAGGAACATCCGCCGGATGTTGCCAATCTCGCAGCCCAGAACTTTCATCACGCCGATCTCACGGGTGCGCTCGTAAATGGCCATCGTCATGGTGTTGGCGATGTTCAGCGCGGCAACAAACAGGCTGATGGCCGCCAGACCCGCCAGGCGCAGCTGGCGCTGTGCGGTCTGCTGCTGCATCTGCTTGCGGTAATCCACCATGGAGCTGATCTGGTAGCCTTCCTCTTTTAAGGTATCGCAGATCTTATCCACATTCTTGATGTCATCGACCTTAATGTACACTTCGTTATAGGTCACTTTTTTGGGGTTAAAATCCGTTTTGGCCAGCTTGCTGTAGGCTTCGCTCAGCATCAGAAGGTCGTTCAGGCGGAAAGTAATGCCGTATTGCAGCATGTAATCCTCGGATTCTTCCGAGACAACGCCAACGATTTTGAGCGTGTAGCTCTGGGTCTTGGGGCTCTCGGTGTCACCATTGGTCAGGGTCAGGGTAAAGGTATCCTTGGTAGCATCCACAAAGGGCGGCAGCTGGTTGCCGTTGGCATCGGTTTCGCCGCTCCAGCGCTGGCGTTTGGAGCTGTTTTGGCTGCGGCGGGTATCCTCAAACTGATACAAAAACTCCTTGCCCACCACAACGGGGATCACATCCTTGCCGTAATTCACGCCGCTTTTGGGCCAGTCGCCGCTTTCCAGCTTGTTGTCCAGCAGGGGCATGGTGTCCGGGTCCAGGCCGAGAACGCTCCATACATAACTGGCGCGGTAGCGGTTGTTTTTGCCTGCTTCTACATACAGGTTCAGGCCCGGCTGGTAATAGGGGGTGACAGCCGTAACGTGTCGATCTTGCGGAACCGCTGGACGGCTTCGTTATCCAGCTTGACCTCCTGCCCATTGATGTTCTGGTTGCCGTAGTTGTATACCTCAATCTTGGTCAGGCCGCCCATATTTTTGAGCATTTCATCGTTGTTATGGCTTTCCGCAATGCCCATGGAGATCATAACGATAACCGCACAGATGCCCACAACGACGCCCACAACGGTCAGTGCCGTGCGGCCCTTGCGGCGGGACAGGTTGGTGACAGCCAGCCCGATCTGGTCAGATATCTTCATCGTTGCCTTCCTCCAGCTTGGCAAGTGCGGCGGCCTTCTTCTTTTTGCGTACCACCACAACGATCACAACTACCACCACGATCACAGCAGCGCCGATTGCCAGATAGGCCCACAGGGGCAGGCCGGTCTGCTGGGGCTGCATGTCATCTATGTTAGAGTCCATATCGCCAGAATTGCCGTAGTCCATGGCCGGCTGAACAGAGAAGGAAAAATCTTTGCTGACGGTTTTCAGGGTGCCGTTGGCGTCCTCATAGGTCAGGGTGATGGTACCGTTGCAGGTGCCTTCCTGGGTGGGGGTCATGTCAAAATCCACGCTGTTGGAGGAACCGGCGTTCAGGTTGCCGATGTACTGCACAGTGGTGTCGGCGCCCAGGTTATCGCCGGAAAGGGTGGCTTCCAGGTTGGAAAGGGCGTCGCGGCCCTTGTTGACAAAGTTCAGGGTGACGGAAGCGGAATCGCCCAGCGTAATGCTGTCGCTGAGTTCCAGCTGGCCCAGCTCAAAGCGGTCCGGCTGAGATACCGGAACCGAGATGGTGGTGGACATACCGGTAACGGCCTTGTTGGTGTCCGCGCCGGTACCCACGCTGTTCACGGTAATGTTGGCCACGCCGCCGGTAAACCCGGCGCTGGGGGTCAGGCTGAAGCTGACATCACGGGTGGACTTGGGGGGCATGGTGCCCAGGTAGCTGCTCAGACTGCCGCTGGTCATGGTGATACCGTCCGGCAGGGTCAGCGAGATGACCACATCGTTCAGGTTCTCCTGGCCGCCGGTGGCGTACAGGGTCAGGGTCAAGGTAAAGGGCGTCCCGGCCACAACCGCTTCATTGCCGTAGCTGGAAGCGCGGATCATCAGGTTGGGGGTATCGGGGTCTTCGTCCACACACTGGCCCAGGGTAACGCTGAGCTGCTGCATCGCCATGGTGGAATTCAGGTAACTCAGGTTGATGGGCACGCTGTTGCCGCCGCCGTTGTAGATCACATCGCGGAACAGCAGTACATAGCTGTAGTAACCGGCACCGTTGGCGTCGGTTTCCTCGTACAGCTGGCCAACTTCGGCGTTGCCGGTAAAGGTGAACGCGGAGGAGTTGATGCGGGCAGAGATCTGGTCCGCGGGAATGAAGTTGTTGTAAGCACCGTAATCCGCCACGCGCAGAATCAGGTTAAACCGGCTGTCTCGGTCAATGGTGGTGATCTCGCCGCCTGCGGCATCGGTCACGGTCTGAGCAATGATGTAGGCCGAGCCGCTGTTGTTGGGGGTCACGGTAGGCTCGGTGGGTGCTGGCGGTACAGGGGCAGAGGGTTCGCCTTCGGCGGCAAGGGCGGGCATGGCAGCCACGCTGCCGAAGAGCATGACGGCCGCCAGCAGGGCGGCAAAACGGGAAGCTTTTTTCACTCCGGGGTCCTCCTTAAATTGATTCCATCTTTTTCTATGGGCAACACCGCACAATTCCCGCCTTACGGCTTAAGCACCGCTCCGACGGCTGCGGCACGGCATCTGCGTTGCCAAAATGCTCGATAAGACATCCAGTATTATCTGCGCTTTTGGCCTAGCAGCTGCCGCACCTCGCTCGCCGTATCGGCACTTAGAATTATGCGGTATTGCCTATGGCTTTGATATTCCTGAATGAGTGGGCAAAATTTACGGTTTGGGTTGTTCTGGCTGCTGGGCTGCGGCAGCAGGGGCTGCGTAAGAGGCAAGCTCGGCTGCGGTTTTCTGGTGAACTTCGCCGCTGGCAGAGTCGCCGCCGATCCGCATGTTGCCCTCCAGGCTGGCGAACAGGGCTTCGCGGTTGCGCTCCCTTGTGGCGGGATCCTGAACCACATCGGACTGCACCTTGCCGTCCAGAATGGTAATAATGCGGTCTGCACAGGAGGCCAGCTCCGGTTCATGGGTGACCATGACAAAGGTGGTGCCCATCTGCTTGGATATTTGCAGCATGCGGTAGAGCACCTGTTTGGATGTGATAGAGTCCAGGTTGCCGGTGGGTTCGTCCGCAAAGATCACGCGCGGCTTGCTGACAAAGGCGCGGGCGATGCCCACGCGCTGCTGCTGGCCGCCGCTCATCTCGGTGGGCATGTGTTCGGCACGGCCGCCAAGGCCCATGTTTTTTAACTCTTTGCGGGCCATGGCAAGGCGCTGGGAGCGGGAAATGCCCTTGAACATCAGCGGCAGAGCAACGTTTTCGGCCGCCGTCATGGTGGGCAGCAGGTTGTAGCTCTGAAAAATAAAGCCCAGGTGTGCCTGGCGGAACTTGGCCAGCTCATCTTCGGTCATAGCGCTGATCTCGTGCGAACCGATGAATACCTTGCCGCGGGTCGGTTTTTCCAGCCCGGCCAGCTGATTCAGCAGGGTACTTTTGCCACTGCCGGACTGGCCCACGATGCAGCAGAATTCCCCATTTTCAATGGAGATAGAAACATCGTTCAGGGCAATGACCCGTTCTTTGCCCACGGCATACACCTTGCGCAGGTTGACGGTATGGATAATGGGTGCCATTTCAGCCCTCCCTCTTTGACAAAATCCTATACCTCTATACTATATCACATTTTACCCCCGGCGGAAAGGGGGCGGAGTTGTAAAATTGCGGTGGGGCGAAGGAAGTAGTTAGGAGGTAGGAGGGAGGAGGTAAGAGTTAATTAGGAATTAGAAATTAGGAATTGGGGCGGGGAAAGGTGGTGGGTAGGGCGGCCAGCCCTCTGGCCGCCGGAAAGGGGGGCTGCAAAGGTTCGGTAGGCAGGGTGAATGGAGCAAAATAAATTTGTGATGAATCATGAAATATATGTAGGGGACGGCGTCCTCGACGTCCCGGAGGGGCCTGGGAATGAAATTTTGTTGAGGGATATATGGCAGGGGTTCTCTGCGCCATGAACCTTAAAATTATCATAAAAAATGCCGCGGCCCGGTGGGGCGGCGGCAAATAGGGATGGGTTATAGATATTCTTCAAAAAATTCTGCGGTGGCGGATTCGATGCGGCGGCGGACGGAGAAATCGTCGATTTTTTTGCCGGATGCGGCGGTGAAATTGTGAGTGGCGTCCTCATACTGGCCGGTCAGGTCCACCAGAGGGCCGCTGTGTTCGGCGGCAGCCTGGCGGGTCAGGTCAATGGTGGTCTGGCTCAGCAATTCGGCATCCCCGGCGGTATAAGCCAGCAGCAGAGGGCCGTTGTAGGTGCGCAGGCTGGCGGTGGGGTCCTGGTCGGCAACCTGCTGCACAAAATCGGCGCTGATCGTTACGCCCCACTTGGGCAGGTCCAGCACGCCGTTCTGTATGGCACCGTCATAAATAGCCTGGCGGCCCTCGGCGCTGTGGTCCAGAAATTCCAGCCCGTCCAGCCCTGTGTTATCCGCCGGTGCCCACAGGGCGGCGGCTTTGATGGAATCTTTCA
>ENA-OQAA01001077-OQAA01001077.1-human-gut-metagenome-genome-assembly--contig:-NODE-1077-length-15353-cov-1.476685_pt1 | contig 15353 bp, 22 predicted proteins | sample MGYA00242489_ERZ504515 | MGnify/ENA primary metagenome ERZ504515 (study PRJEB26092, sample SAMD00036237) | human gut metagenome | host: Homo sapiens | study: EMG produced TPA metagenomics assembly of...
TGCTGGTTCCACCGAGACTACCTTCTACACCATCGCGGTCTACTTCGGGCGCGGCGGGCATCGTCAAGACCCGCTATGCGTCCCGGCAGCCTCTGCGCGACCTGGCGGGCTTATGGCTGCTGCCTGGGCAGTGCGGGTGATCTTCTATTAGCGGGCGCCGGCCATGCACAAACGCAAATAGCGCGGAAAGCCGCCCCCGCCTGGTGTGCAGGCGGGGGCGGCTTTTGTTCAAAGGGTGAAATCCTCGTCCTTCAGCTTGCTGAAGTCGGTGCCACCGGCGGCGGCGCCACCGCTTGAGGGGGTCGTACTTGAAGGAGCGGCAGCTCCCGCCGGGGGCGACTACACCCTGTTTGGTACAGAGGATTTTCTCCTCGTCCAGTGGGGTGCCCCGCTGACAGTAGGTGCACCTGGGCTCGATATTCTTCTGAAACAGCATGGAGCTCCCTCCCTCTCTCATAACGTCTCATTATAACACGCTCCGATGCCTCTTGCCAAGCTTTTTCGCGCTGCGGCGGCCGCCACAAAAGAGGAAAAAGAGGAAGAGCACCCAGGCGCAGACCAGAGAGATGACCAGTGTGCGGTGGAAATCCATGCCCGCAATGCCAGCCACCTGGTCGGCCAGGTAATCGGAGACCGGCGCCTCCAGCGGAAAGAGGCGGACCAGGACGGCGATGAACAGGGCGGACAGGCCGCCGTGGAGCAGCTTGCCTACCAGGCGTGCTCCACAACGTTCGATATGGCGATTGGCAAGCTGTACGCGGAGAACTATGTGACGGAAGAGACCAAGCAGGACGTGACGGAGCTGGTGAACGGCTGTGACGCCGGGCGTGAGGGAGAACTGATCTTCCGTCTGGCGGTGGAAATGGCCGGCTGCACAAAACCTGTCTGGCGGCTCTGGATTTCCTCTATGGAGGATACGGCTATCCGGGAGGGCTTTTCCCACCTGGAGCCGGGCAGCCGCTATGAACCGCTGTACCATTCGGCCCTGTGCCGTTCTAAGGCGGACTGGCTGATCGGTATTAACGCCACCCGTCTTTTTTCGGTCCTCTACCATAAAACCCTGAATGTGGGACGGGTACAGACACCTACCTGGCAATGCTGGCAGAGCGTGACGGAAAGATTATGCTCTTTCAGAAAAAGAAATACTACCATGTACGCCTTTCCCTTAATGGCCTGGAGGCAGTAAGCGACAGGGTGGACGAAAAAGAAAAAGCGGTATCCATGCAGACGGCTTGCCAGAACGGGCAGGCCGTTTGTGTTTCCCTGGAACGGGAGAAAAAGACGGTAAAACCGCCAAAACTTTATGACCTCACCACCTTACAGAGAGAGGCCAACCGCCTCTTTGGGTTTACCGCCAAAGAGACCCTGGACTACGCCCAGGCGCTCTATGAGAAAAAGCTGCTGACCTATCCGAGGACGGACAGCCGGTATCTCACCGGGGATATGGCGGAGACTGTTTCTGCGGTTGCCAGACTGGCTGCAGGGCTGCCCTGTTTTCCGCCGTTGGTGGATTTACTCCTGATGTGGCGGCGGTGATCTCCGATAAGGATGTATCCGACCACCACGCCATCATCCCTACTTTGGAGCTGGCAAAGCAGGAGGTATCCTTACTCCCTGCCGGGGAGCGGAACCTGTTTATCCTGGTCTGCTGCAAACTTCTTTGTGCATTGGCAGCACCCCATGTATATGAGACCGTTTCGGCGGTGTTCACCTGTGGGGAGCATACCTTTACTGCCAAAGGCAAAGAAGTTGTTTCTCAGGGATGGAAAGAGATCGAACGGCTATTCCGTTCCTCTCTGAAAGAGAAACCAGAGGATGATCTGGAAGATGTGGCAACTCTCCCGGCACTCTCCCAGGGGCAGATATTCGACCATGTGGCCGCCACGATAACGGAGCATTTCACCACGCCGCCCAAACCTTATACGGAGGATACCCTGCTGTCTGCTATGGAGCACGCAGGAACAGAGGATATGCCGGATGATGTGGAGCGGAAAGGGCTTGGCACACCTGCCACCAGGGCCTCCATCATTGAAAAGCTGGTGTCCTCCGGTTTTGTGGAGCGTAAGGGCAAGAACCTTATCCCTACCAGGAACGGTATCAATCTGGTAACGGTCCTCCCGGAAGTCCTGACCTCGCCCCAACTCACCGCTGACTGGGAGAATAAGCTGTCCTTAGTGGCAAAGGGAGAACTTTCCCCGGAAACATTCATGGAGGGGATTGAAAGCATGGCAAAAGAACTGATCGCCCGCTACTCCCATATCTCCGAGGACAAGCAAAAGCTGTTTGCCCCGCAGAAAGAGTCTGTGGGTGTCTGTCCCCGCTGCGGCCAGCCAGTCTTTGAGGGAAAGAAGAATTTTTACTGCGGAGACCGGGGCTGCGGCTTTGTTCTGTGGAAGAATGACCGTTTCTGGACTTCCCGCAGAAAAGAGCTGACAAAGAAGATGGCCGCCGATCTGCTCTCTAAAGGGAAAACCAAAGTCAAGGGGCTCTATTCCGAAAAGAAAGATACCACCTATGACGCGGTTATCGTGATGGAGGATACAGGCGGGAAGTATATCAACTTTAAGACCGAGTTCACCAAAGGGAAAGGAGGCCGCTAATGCAGGATAATTCCTCTGATTATATTTTCAAGGCGTATATCACCAACACGGCTGCCTATGACAGCGGAGAACGTGACAATGCCGGAACCTGGCTCTATTTCCCGGCAAATGCAGAGGAAATCACCGCTGCCTTTACAGAGATTGGACTGCCGATCTCTGCCACGCCGGATATGTATTTCTTTGATGATTATGTCTCGAATGTACCAGGCTTAGGCTGGCTCTCCCCATGTACGCCCATGTGGATGATCTGGCAATGCTGGCACAGGAACTTTCCGATCTGCCCGACCATGAATTTAACAAGCTGATGGCCGTCCAGGAAACACCCCTGCGGCTGACGGACTTTGAGCAGTTCAAAGAGTATCCCCACAACTTTGATTATTTCATCCTCATTCCGGGGATGAACAGTGATGAGCTCTGGGACGCTACCAGCTCTATGAGAGCGGCATGGTAGAAATGCCGGAGGTGTGGAAAGCCGGCATTGACCCGGAGGCTTTCGGTCGCAAAGTCCGGGAACAGGACAACGGATATTTCACGGATAAGGGTATGTCCTCTTATCCGGGGATGAATGGGAGCGGGAAAACCTACGGTGAAACAGGACAAGGAGGTCAAACCCTCCGTCAAGGATTTTTGAAACAGGCAAAGAAAGAATGTGCCGCCCGTGAGGTGCTGCCGCCAAAAGCAGACAAACACGGGCCGGAACTGTAAGGAGGTGCAATTATATGGGATACAGCCATGACAGCGAATTTCCGTTTGCAGCATTTATCACCAACTTGGGAAAATACAATGAGGGCGAGCTTGTGGGGGAATGGGTAAAGTTCCCTACTACCCCGGAAAAGCTGCAGGAAGTATTTGAGCGTATCGGTATTGGCTCTGCGGATGATTTCGGCAATCCCTATGAGGAATGGTTCATCACGGACTATGACTGTTATGTAGATGGACTCTATAACCTCTTAGGGGAATACGAGAACCTAGACGAACTCAACTACCTGGCTTCCAAACTGGAGGAACTGGGCGAGTCGGAATATGAACACTTCCAGGCAGCTATGGAGATCAGCGACTACACCGGCAGCTTAAAAGACCTTATCAACCTGACTGACAATCTGGATAAATATGATGTGTACCCCGGCATTGACGACTACGACGATCTGGGCCGGTATTACATTGACGAGCTGGGAACCATGCAGGTGCCGGAGTACCTGCAGAACTATATCGACTATGAGGCATACGGGCGTGATATTGCCCTGGGAGACACGGGAGCTTTCACCGATTACGGTTATGTGTATGACAATCAGAGCCGCTTTGAGGAATATTATGACGGAGACCGTGAGAATATCCCGGAGGAATACCGCGTGATGGTCTCCCCGGAGGAAGTGGAAGAACTGGAACCTGACCTTGACCGCCTGGATGTATCAACGGAACTTGCCCTCGATCTGGATTTACATTTCCGGGGATACAGTGCCGATTATGAACAGGCATTTCCAAAAGAGCAGGTACAGAGGGAGGCGATCGCTGACGCCTCCTTGACGGGAACACTTCCCTTATCAAAACCGGACTTCTCAATATGAGCCGGGAAATGGACCTTAGAGAAGAAACCTCTCCGCTGATCGGACGGCTCACCGATTATGAAAAGGAATATGGTATCAACACCTACACCGTATATCAGCTAAAAGAGGTAGAGGAACTTCACCCATACCACTTTGAGGGCAGCGAGTATCTGGAGGCTGCCGGGCTTTCTATTGACCGGGCGAACTATGAGGCGGTCTACGCTGCCCCGTTCACCCCTAGAGAGAACCTGGAAAGCATTTATACCGATCTCAATATCCACCGCCCGGATAACTTCCGGGGACATAGTCTTTCTGTGTCGGACGTGGTAGTCTTGCAGGAATATGGGAAAGAGACCGCCCATTTCTGTGACCGTTTTGGATACAAGGAAGTTCCGGAGTTTTTGGAACAGCAGCCAGAAAAGGCAGAGCCGGATATGGGGCAGATCACCTTTTATACAGCGGAGTGTATGGAGTTTCCCTCTTTAGGAGAATACCATAACAACCTGACCCTGCAGGAGGCGGTCGCCGCATACCAGGCAATCCCGGCAAATCGGCTTCACGGCATAAAAGGTATCGGCTTCACCCTGGAGGATGGCAGCATATACAGCGGTATGGAGTATCCTCTGGTACGGGGAAACCGGATTGACTTGGACAACTTGTGCCTGGTGGAACACTTCAAAGAAAGTCCACTTGTGCAGGAGGCAGTAATTGATCTGGTGAGAGCCTCCCTGATCTAACCGTGGATGATCGGGAGAATTTTCTGCTTATGCTGACAGACCCAAAGAACCATCTGAAAAATGCAGAGGTTCAGGTGGAGGACGATTACGGTATGATTGACGGTATCATTAACAACGGAGAACGGTCAAAGGATAAGGAGCCGGGAATGGATAAGCCCTCTGTCCTGGGGCAGCTCTCTCAGGCCAAAAAGGAATGTGCCGAGCGAAAGCCCCCGGAGCTCGGCAAGCCCGGAAAGGATGAGCCGGAACTATGAGCCGAAGTAAAAAGTGGAAACAGGAATGGAGCTTCTTTCTTGGGGAGAACGGCAGGCGGCAGTACAACAAGATCTGCAGAAAATGTATCCATAGCTGCAAGCAGAGTTTCCGGGCTGGAATTGTTGCCTGTCCTCTCTACCAGACAGATAGGGCAAAAAAGAGGCGGGAAAAAGGTTGAAAACAGAGGATTTTATCAGCTCTGCAAGGCTCAAAATACATAGGCAATAGGATTTGTCCTCTGCTCCCTACGGGGCAAAATGATAGGAAAAAGTGTCGATTTTCGCCACTTTTCCAGACACAAAAATGGAGTACAGTTACCGCTTGTGTGGTGGTAGCTGTACTCCCCATTTTTTATGCTCTTATTCTCTTTTATCCAGGTAGGAAAGAATGGATTGGATGTTCGCAGTCGTAGGCGCTGTGGGAATGTGTATAACTGGCTGTATCATGGAACTGTGGGAAACGGCGTTTGCAGGATGTGGGAAAGCCCCGGCTTTTCCATGTACTGTGAATGCGTTTTCCATCGGTGTAATGGTCTGTTATGCACATTTCCACGGTGCAGAATTATTCGTTATTATCGGTATCCTCACCATCTTCTTCCTCAATCAGAGCAGGGGCAGCCTCTATGATAGAAGTAAGGAGGTTATGGAAATCTGCGGCCTTCATGCTGGTAACAACCAGGCACCTGTCTGTTCTTCCAGGGCCTTTCTCGCAATTCCGGCTACTTCACCGCCTCTGCGGGCAACTCTGCGGCTTTCTTCAAATCCCGCAGGATGAACAGCGGCAGAAATATCTTTTGTGGAAGTTTCCGCAAGCATATTTAAGACAAGCTCTGTGGTGCTCATGTTATCACGGAGATTTTCTTTTTTCAAACCTTTCAAGGCTTTATATTGACGGGTAGACATACCGCCCAGGCTTTGGTAATCTCATCCGTCAGGATGGCAAATTCTTTTCCCTCCTGTACGCCACGCTTCTGCCATTCGTCTGTAAGCTCTTTGCGGACACGGATAGTCAGGAGTCTTTGATTGATCAGTCTTCATCATATCCCCTTTTTTCAGATATGTAGCAAAAGCGCGTCAATGGCCTTCTCCGGGTCAATGGTTTCCTCGATACGCTCGCTGCCGACTTCGCAAGCCATGCTTTCAGCGGTTCAACCTTGGGAGAAGTAACAGACTGGATGATACGGAAAATCCCCTCCATTGTTGCGGCATTTGTCCGATATTTCTTTCCATCACTTGCTACCATTGAAGTTAGGGTACAAATTGTACCCACCTTGCGTCAAGCTCAGAGTCACGGGAACGCATTTTTTTGATGTATTGTTTGGGTCTGCACTATCGGTCAAGACAGCGATAACATCGGTAACAGAGAAATACCATTCCTCCTGCTCGGCATTCCAGGCAGTGCGGATTTGTCTATCTTCAAACATTTGGATTGAATTATTTTTTTCGCTCATTATTTTGCCCTCCCGTTTTAATGTCTATTCCATTTCAGGTAGGTACAATTTGTACCCCACCTGAAAAAATTACTTTTGTAAATTATATCATGTATGCTTTTGTGTTTCAATGAACGCTTACCCTCGTTCCTTGTTCTTCTCCCGTTCTTCCTTTTGTGGTGCAGATAAGAACTGGTCCACATTCCGCTTGATGGTATCCAGTTCCTTTACCTGAACTTTGATTTTCTGATAAGTTCCATACTCCTGCTGTTTCTCTGCGGTGAGGGAGTCCATCTCTTTTTTCAAGGCAGTAATATCTGGCAACTTTTGAACGCCCATCTGTTTGAGGGCTTTGGCAGCACTCTCAAAGAGGATGATCTGGCTTTCCTGTCCTCTCAGAAATTTTTCCTTGTCGGAAGATTTCCTGTACTGCTCATAGACTGGCCTGTGTTCCCGGTAGGCGGAAACGTGCTTTATCAGCAGGCCGATCTCGCCTATCCGTTGTTCCTTTGCCTTGATGGAGGACAGGAGCCGGTCCTGTTCCGTCATCACTTCATCAACCTTACCCTGTAACTGCTCATAGTGGGTAATGCCGTGTTCCGTGAGGAAATTGAATGTACGGGCTGCCTCCTTTAGATTGTTGATCTTCGCCCAATGTGCAAAGCCACCACTTTCCTGGGCTTTGAGATTGTTCTGTATATCAATGAGCAGGCTGATCTTCTGACTGCCTAACTTCGGCTGCTTGGATGGGCGGAGGCCTCCGGCAATCCTGGAGGAAACGGCTTCCTCCGTGTAATCTACGCCCAGGGTTTTCAGACGGGTAAACCGTTCCTGTCCCGTGGCTTTGCAGGAAATGTACTTACCCCGCTTGATCTCGTATCCCTCTGCCTCCAGCCTTTTCAGCAGTTCCTCAAAATCAGATACCTGGGGAATGAGCCGGTCAATGACTGTTTTCAATTTCACCTTATAGCTGGTTCCCGCTTTCTCTGTGGTATGTTCAATGTAGCGCTTCCCTTTGTCCTGTCCCGGCACGATCACGGACAGACCATATTCCTTGCATAGCCGGTCGCTGGTGCGGCGGATGAAATGATAGCTCTGCTTGTTGGAGTGGTACTTCCGATAATCCACAAAACTGACAGAGTTAAAAATGATGTGATTATGAATATGCCCCTTGTCTATGTGGGTCGTGAGGACAAATTCATACTTGCCGCCCAACACTTCATTTGCCAGCTTCATGCCGATTTCATGGGCCTGTTTCGGCGTGACCTCCCCAGGAGAAAATGCCTGTATCAGGTGGCGACCCAGGTTGGTGCCCTTGTCTATGGCATGGCGGCGTGTCCAGGAAAATTCTATGTCGGCGGTTTCTGCGGAACACCCAAAGGAGGACACCAGGAGGGTTTCATCCGTTTTCCCAGGATTGCAGATATAGGCTATGGCCTTATTCAGCGTTGTTTTGATAGGATGTGTCTTTGTAACTGCCATATCTCATCCTGCCTTTCCCTGATCTCCTGAATGTCCGCCGCATAGGCGGAACCTCCCGCATTGAGCCGCTTTGCGATCTGGTTGATGTTCCTGCTGATGGCTGACAGGATTTTATTCATCTCCTTTATGTCCGTGGTGTCAGTGTAGATGATATATCCGTCAATCGCCATCTTCCGCAGATAAGCCCCATACCGTTGTGTGGGGAGCAGTTTCATCTTTTCATCTATCAGCCCTTTTTCCTCGGCTGTCACCCAAAACTTCATCTGAATATTTCTCTTTCGGTTCGCCATGGTTTCCTCCGTTCTTCTAAGGGTTTGGGATTATCCCAACAAGCATTTTTCATTTTTCGGGCAAAGGACCTGAAAATTAGAAAAATCGCAAAACGGGTACTCGTTTGCTGTGCTTGCTGTTCTTTAGTTCTTCGTACTTAGGTAATCCCGAAAACCTCCGTTTGGCTACCGAAAATGCAAAGAAAAAGCGCTACAACTTCATTCGTTCATAGCGTTTCTCATTCTCTGTCCAGTTGTGTCAGGAGCATGGTTACTCCCCTTTTTCTCTGGCATCCAACACGGCTTGTACGGTGGCAATGATAATTCCGATTTCCCGATCGGTCAATTCATCTGCCAGAGCGTCAAGCTGTCGGCGCAACGTAGTTTTCCCATATGTCGTATCCCCAAAAAGAAATTGATCCACGGAGATATGATAGCGGGACATGAGCTCAAAAAAGATTTGGAGGCTCGGATGTTGTCCCTTATTCTCAATATTGGCGAGATAGCGGGGAGAAAGATACATCTCATCACCTACTTTGTTACGAGACTCCTTCTGTCCTGTCCTCGCCGCCTTAATTGCTGACCCATAGGGCCAAAGTCGATTTTTTCTACAGGTCTTTTTGCCATATTCATTCACCCGATTACATTTTACAGTTCCTTTTTCTCATTGAATATGTCTACACAATTCCCAACATAAGCCAAAATAATTCATGATTTCGGTTGATATTCTTGACATGACAAGGTATAATCATATGAATGGCAAGAAAAAACCATTTGCTTATCAAATACAATAGCACAAACAAGAAAAATTATGAAATTACAAGGAGAGGATTACTACCATGTTAAGACCGAAAGAAGTTGTTCAGTTATGGGTAGATGCATTCAATAACCATGATGTGGAAGCAATTACAGCTCTTTATCATGAAAATGCGACAAATCACCAAGTAGCGAATGAGCCAGTAGTAGGCATTGAAGCAATCCGTACCATGTTTACAGCCGAATTTTCAACAGCGGATATGACAGCTATCGTAGAAAATATTTTTGAGGATGGGCAATGGGCAATCCTTGAATGGCGTGATCCATTGGGGTTACGGGGATGTGGCTTTTTTCAGGTGGTGAACGGAAAGATTTTATTCCAACGAGGCTATTGGGATAAACTCTCATTTTTGAAACAGCACAATCTTCCAATAGAGTAAATATGACATTTTAGTAGGAGAAAATATGGAATACCGGACATTGGAAAACATAGATTCCATTTGTATATACGAAGCGTTTACACAGGCATTTTCTGATTATCAGGTTTCAGTTGATATGTCTTTTAAATCCTTTGAGACAATGTTGAAAAGAAATGGATTTATGCCTGCGGTTTCAGTTGGAGCCTTTGTAGATAAAACGCTTGTCGCTTTTATCTTGAATGGAGTGAGAGAGTGGGATAATGAAAAAACAGTCTATGACCTCGGAACAGGAGTTATCCTGATTTTCGCAGAACAGGAATCATGGGGGAAATTATTGAATCTGGTCAGTGCTATATGTATAAAAAATAAAATCAGAGTGTATCAGCTGGAAGTGATTCAGGATAATGAGAAGGCGCTTACTTTATATAAAAAGCAGGGATTTCAAGTTGACAGAGTATTGAATTGTTACCAACTGACAGGTGGGATAAAAGAACCAGGCATATATAAAGCGTGGAAACTGGAACATCCAGAAAAAATACAAGAAGCTCAATGGACAATAGTCAAGGATTTTTGGACGTATCCACCTTCATGGCAAAACGCAAAAGATGCTGTATGCGCAATCGCCAGATCCTTTTCTTATACGATTGTTAAATTTGACGGAAACCTGATCGGCTATGGTATTGTGGACAAAATAAAAGGAGATATTGTGCAGTTAGCGGTACATCCTCAATATCGCAGAATGGGAGTTGCCACAGAGATTTTGTTGGATTTATCGAAACAAACAAAGAGTTTAGAGATGAAAGTAATAAACGTGGATGAGCGAGATCAGGCATTAAACATATTTTTGAAGAAAATGAAGTTTCGTGTATTTGTTAAACAATATGAAATGAGAAAATATTTTTCTGTTTAGGATATTGCATAGATGAAGAAGCTGACTTTAAGGGCGGTTGTCAGTGAAGGGGCAGGCATGAGATATAATAAAACAATAATGTTAAGTAATGGTGTGGAATGTTGTTTGAGGAATGGAACAGAAAGTGATGGTCAGCTTGTATTGGATAATTTCAATCTGACACATAGCGAAACCGATTATTTGCTTACATATCCAGATGAAAACAGTTTTAATGCCGAACAGGAAAGCCAGTTCCTGAAAGAAAAGGCTGAGAGTGAAGGGAGATTGAACTGATTGCCATAGTTGACGGTGTCATTACAGGAACAGCAGGAATCGAGGCAATTCGGTACAAAGTATAAGGTACGGCATCGGGCAGAATTTGGCATCAGCGTTGCGAAAAAATATTGGGGGCTTGGAATTGGTAAGGCTTTGCTGGCTTCATGTATCGAATGTGCTAAAGCAGCGGCTATAGCCAGCTTGAACTTAATGTGGTTGCTGAAAACGAAAGAGCCGTTTCTATGTATGAACAGGCTGGATTTGTCGAGTTTGGAAGAAATCCCAAAGGATTTTGCTCCCGCATAGCCGGATTTCAGGAGGTCATTTCTATGAGATTAGAATTGTGATGATTGAAAGATTTATTTCATGCTTGCTTTTCGGGTGCGGATGTGTTATAATCATGATATTTCCAAAAAGGAAGTTAAAAAATATGCGGCAGGGTATTCTTAAATAAAACTATAACCAAATAGTGGGAACAAAAAACTTTGGGATGTCCTTTGGAACAAGGGCTTGGTTTTTTGTGCCTATTTAAGAATACTTTTGCCTTATATATTGACATAGCAAGACAAGTGACAAGCGTCTGTTGGCGTATGTCTTTTATGTGTATGTCCAAAGATTAAATCCCCAGCGGTAAGAGTATTTTGCTGCTGGGGATTTTTATGCCTTTTTTTGGCTGTGAATGGAGGATGACACATGAAAATAATCAATATTGGCATTCTTGCACACGTTGATGCAGGAAAAACAACACTGACAGAAAGCCTGCTGTATACAAGCGGGGCAATCATAGAACCGGGCAGTGTAGATAAAGGCACAACAAGAACGGATTCTATGGCTTTGGAACGTCAAAGGGGAATTACCATTCAGGCTGCCGTTACGTCTTTTCACTGGAAAGAGTACAAAGTGAATCTTGTAGATACACCGGGACACATGGATTTTTTGACAGAAGTGTACCGTTCTTTATCAGTTCTGGACGGAGCGATTTTAGTAGTGTCTGCAAAAGATGGCGTACAGGCACAGACCAGAGTGCTGTTCCATGCGCTGAGGAAGATGAAGATACCAACCATTATTTTTATCAATAAAATCGATCAGGAAGGCTTTGTTCCTGCACAGACTTATCAAAATATCAGAGAAAAATTGACAGAAGATATGATGGTTATGCAGGAAGTTCATTTATTTTCAGAACTAACACTTTCCGACGTTGCGGATTTTGAAAAGTGGGATGCTGTGATTGCCGGGAATGATGATCTTTTAGAAAAATATCTTTCAGGAGCGCCTTTGACATTGCGGGAACTTCAGGAAGAAATAAAGCGAAGGGTACAGCAGGGAACTTTTTTCCGGTATATCATGGAAGCGCAAAAGAGAATATCGGGACAAAAGAATTGCTTGATGTAATCACAGATATTTTTTCATCGAAAACGGATAACTGTCAATCGGAACTGTGCGGGTACGTTTTTAAAATTGAATATACCGAGCAGAAAAAACGACGGTGCTATGTAAGGCTGTATAGTGGTACGCTTTGCTTACGGGAAACGATTGCAAAAAAGGAAAAGATTAAGATTACAGAGATGTCAATTCCATTTAAGGGAGAAATTGTCCAGACAGATACTGCTGATTCCGGGGAGATTGTTATTTTGTCTGACAACACATTAAAGTTAAATGATATTCTGGGAGACGAAAAACTGTTGCCACGCAAGGCATGGACGGATAATCCCCTGCCGCTTCTTAGGACAACGATAGAGCCAGCCAAAGCAGAGCAAAGGGAAGTGTTGCTGATGCCCTTACAGAGATTGCGGATACTGATCCGCTTCTGCGCTTTGTGATTGATCCTGTCACTCATGAAATCATTCTTTCCTTTTTGGGGAAAGTACAGTTAGAAGTTGTTTGTTCTTTATTGAATGAAAAATATTGCATCGAGGCAGAGGTAAAAGAGCCTACGGTCATTTATCTGGAAAGACCACGAAAAGAGGAGCATTATACAATTCATATTGAAGTGCCGCCAAATCCCTTTTGGGCGTCGATTGGTCTGGCAGTCACTCCCCTTCCTGCTGGGAGCGGAACAGAATATGAAAGCAAGGTGTCACTTGGTTATTTAAACCAAAGTTTTCAAAACGCAGTTATGGAAGGGATTCAGTATGGATTGGAGCAGGGAGTGTATGGATGGGAGGTGACAGATTGCAGGATCTGTTTTGAATACGGAATTTATTACAGCCCAGTCAGTACTCCGTCAGATTTCCGCTTTCTTGCGCCCATTGTGCTGGAACTGGCATTAAAAAAAGCAGGAACACAGGTTTTAGAACCCTATCTTTCTTTTACCCTGTTTGCACCGCAGGAATATCTTTCACGGGCTTATCATGATGCTGTGAAATACGATGCGGTAATTGAAACAACTTCAATAAAAAATAATGAAGCGATCTTAACTGGAGAAATACCGGCAAGACGGATTGGGGAATACAAAAGCGATCTGAATTTCTACACAAATGGAAGAAGTGTTTGCCTGACGGAATTGAAAGGGTATCAGGAAACTTCAGGGGAACCTGCAGTACAGCCCCGCCGCCCCAATAGCCGGCTGGATAAGGTTCGTCATATGTTTCAGAAGATCATGTAAGGTCTTGCGCAATGCAAGCGTTCATTGCTGGCTATTGCGGAATATCATTGATAGAATCAGTAGCAGAGAGGAGGAACTATTTTGAACAAGGAACAGACAGATATTACAACAGGAAAGCAAATACGTCATCTGCGAACACAATCGGGAATGACACAAGAGGAATTAGCCGGGGAATTAAATGTTACCCGGCAGGCGCTATCGAATTGGGAGAGGGATGTCAATGAACCCGATATAAATACGTTGAAAAAAATCTGCTTTCTTTTTGGAGTCCACATGGATGATCTTGCGAAGGAGGTAATCATAAAAATGGAAACAAATATGGAAAAAACAAAACGACCGTTTAATAAGTATGATATAGCAATCGGATTATTTTACGCAGTTGGTATCTTTATCGGCATTGGTATTTTCTTTGTGGGTGGTCTGATGACAATGTCCGGTACAGGCTGGGGAGCGTCACTATTTGGAGGTTTTTGCTTTGCCCTTGTATTCGGTTTAATATGCCATGCTATTATTACATTAAAACGACATGATTAAAATGAAAAAAGCTGCTTGCGGTTAATAAAAAAAACCGTTGTGTGGGCAGCAAAATTTTAATGCAATAAAGAAAAAGCCAAACGGCGGTTTTGACAAAATCAAAGCCGCTGTTTCTTTTTATCTTCTCAAGAAATGACGCGGTACCACTGGTAAAAGCGGCGGCTATAGGAGGAAGCCGCCATGAGCTATAAACCATATCAACAAATTCTTACATTCTTGACTTATTCAAAAAAGCCCGAACTAACCACCGGGGATGTTTCGTACCCCTGAATTATGAACTTTTAAATCATCTAAATACTGCTGTTAATTCCTTTGCGTCTGTCTGCGTCTTGCAGTCAGGCGCTTTTTTCTGTTTATTCGGGACTTCGCAAAATAGCAGGGCCTTTTATAAAATTTTTCTCCGATCTTGGTTGCCAAATTGCGGTTTCCATGATTACCCCTGCGAAAGGGAGGAGAACTATCACCCGCCTTTGCGGCTGCGAAGGGAGGTGAGAAAATGAAAAACTCCTATGAGCAGCGTGTTCAAAATCAGTTTGGCGGTTTTTGTACCAGGGTTTTGAAGAACGAGCCAACCGTATTCTGAATGAATACGCAAGGCAGCGTGACCGCGAGAAATCTCTGGATGAACTATCGCCGGACGAGCTGGCACAGGCCGCCTCCTATGACAAGTATTTTCAGGACGAATATGTCTTTGAAGTGCTTGGGCAGAAGTGTTGTGGTCGGTGATCTGCTGGCAGAGGCTCTGTCACAGTTGCCGGAGGACAAGCGGGATGTAATCCTGCTGTCCTACTTCCTGGGAATGACGGACCGTGAAATAAGCGAACAGCTTAATGTGGTTCGTCAGGCTATCAGTAAACGGCGCAGCGGTATCCTCAAAGAACTGCGTGAGTATTTGGAAAAGGAGGGATTTGAATGGCCCGAAACATAAGAGAGCCCATACCGCTGCCAGTGATCCTGGCAGCCTCAGAGGGTGACGAGAGAGCCTTAAATGCTGTACTCAATCATTACAAGGGCTATATTCGTTTCCTCGCCATGAGACCTATGAAAGATGAATATGGCAACGAACACCTCTATGTGGACGAAGATATGAGGCTTCGCCTGGAGGCTAAACTGCTGTATAGCATTGTAACAGGTTTCAAGGTTCTGCCGGTCTAAGGTACATATTACAGGCGTGTTTTGTCCTCTCTTTCCTCGCCTGGTATTTGAACCGGATCGGAGCCATAAATGCACCTTGACAAAGAAAGTCCGGACGATAACTCCGTGACAGCATAGGACAGGCAGATACATTCTCTTTCGGTGGAGCCATCTGGCAGGTGCGCCATGACCTTTTTAAGCGAGCGATCAATACCATGCCACAAAACAGCTTTGGCAGGCTGTGGGCCATGATACCCAAAGAGGACAATGATACTCCCTTACAGCCATCAGTTCGAGCGTTGATAGCGTCGCAAGCAATGGGTAGGGCCGGATGAGAACCATGCGGGGGTGAAATTCCCGTGGAGCCATGCTAATGGCCGTCTGTTTTGTCCTTTTTAATATGGATAAATCGAAAACTTTTTAT
>ENA-OQAA01001079-OQAA01001079.1-human-gut-metagenome-genome-assembly--contig:-NODE-1079-length-15344-cov-1.361964_pt1 | contig 15344 bp, 19 predicted proteins | sample MGYA00242489_ERZ504515 | MGnify/ENA primary metagenome ERZ504515 (study PRJEB26092, sample SAMD00036237) | human gut metagenome | host: Homo sapiens | study: EMG produced TPA metagenomics assembly of...
CAGGTATCTACGTTGTGGCAATATTGACAACGCATATTGCAGCCCTTGAGGAAAATAAGATAGCGGATTCCGGGTCCGTCTACTGCGCCGAAGGATTCTAATGAGTGAATTCTGCCTTTGATCATTGTAATAATCTCCATTCTCTGCCGTGCAGGCAGCTGAGGGGGTGAGTGTTACTCTTGCGAATGCAAGCATTCGAAGAGCATCCGAAAAATTTAATGGTTCTGAATAGTGTACCCAAAAAGGGAGCCGGACAATACTGCCCGGCCCCTTATGCATTCTATTATCTTACAAACCTGTAAAGACTGGATTACAGACTCTTATGGCAGGTTCTTGCGATAACGTCATCCTGCTGCTCCTTGGTCAGGCTGATGAACTTAACAGCATAACCGGATACACGGATGGTGAAGTTAGCGTACTCAGGCTTCTCAGGATGAGCCTGTGCATCTAACAGCTTCTCGGTACCGAATACGTTAACGTTGAGGTGATGAGCACCACGATCGAAGTAACCATCCATTACACGTACCAGAGTTTCTTTCTGCTCGTCAAGGTTGTGACCAAGAGCGGAAGGAGCCATGGTCTGGGTATTGGAGATACCATCCAGAGCATACTCATAAGGCAGCTTAGCTACAGAGTTCAGAGAAGCCAGCAGACCACTCTTCTCAGCACCGTAGGAAGGTGATGCACCGGGAGCGAACGGTGTGTAAGCTGCTCTACCATCGGGCAGAGCACCGGTAGCCTTACCATATACAACGTTAGAGGTAATGGTCAGTACGGAAGTGGTAGGCTCAGAATTTCTGTAGGTGTGGTTCTTCTTGATCTTCTCCATGAAGGTCTTCAGCAGCCATACAGCGAATTCATCAGCTCTGGGATCATCGTTACCGTACTTAGGGAAGTCGCCTTCGATCTTGAAGTCTACAGCACAACCCTGGTCATCACGGATAACCTTAACCTTAGCATACTTGATAGCGGACAGGGAGTCAGCTACGTGAGACAGACCTGCAATACCGGTTGCAAAGGTTCTTCTTACATCGGTATCGATCAAAGCCATCTCAGCTGCTTCGTAGTAGTATTTATCATGCATGTAGTGGATCAGGTTCAGGATGTTAACATACAGAGATGCACACCAGTCAAGCATGATGTCGTATTTATGCATAACTTCATCGAAATCAAGGTACTCGGAAGTGATAGGAGCGATTTCAGGACCACACTGCATATGTTTGCCGTCCTTGTCCAGATGCTTCTCATCCTTACCACCGTTGATAGCGTACAGTAAGCACTTAGCCAGGTTAGCACGAGCACCGAAGAACTGGATCTCCTTACCGGTCTGAGTAGCGGATACGCAGCAGCAGATGCTGTAGTCATCACCCCAGATAGGCTTCATAACGTCATCGTTCTCGTACTGGATGGAAGAAGTATTCACAGAAATCTTAGCTGCGTACTTCTTAAAGTTATCAGGCAAAGCGCTGGAGTACAGAACGGTCAGGTTCGGCTCGGGGCTGGGTCCCATGTTCTCCAGAGTATGCAGGAAACGATAGTCGTTCTTGGTAACCATATGACGGCCGTCCATGCCGATACCACCAACTTCCAGAGTAGCCCATACGGGGTCACCGGAGAACAGCTGGTTGTAAGAAGGAATACGAGCGAACTTAACCATACGGAACTTCATGGTCATATGGTCGATCAGCTCCTGAGCTTCTTTCTCGGTCAGGGTGCCTTCCTTTAAGTCTCTCTCAATATAGATGTCCAGGAAAGTAGAGATACGTCCAACGGACATAGCTGCACCATTCTGGGTCTTGATAGCTGCCAGGTAACCGAAGTATAACCACTGGATAGCTTCCTTAGCGGTGGTAGCGGGACCGGAAATATCGTAACCGTAGATCTTAGCCATTTCCTTCATTCCCTGCAGAGCCTTGATCTGATCAGCGATCTCTTCTCTCAGACGAATGATTTCCTCGGTCATAACGCCGGTACCGCAGTTCTTCTTATCCTTCTTCTTCTGCTCGATCAGGAAATCGATACCGTACAGAGCAACTCTTCTGTAGTCGCCTACGATACGTCCACGACCATAGGTGTCGGGAAGACCGGTAACGATATGGGTATGACGAGCAACCTTCATCTCATCGGTATAAGCATCAAATACTGCCTGGTTGTGAGTCTTGTGATACTCATTGAAGATCTTGTCATATTTAGCGTTTACTTCGTAGCCATAGGTGCTTGCAGCCTGCTGAGCCATCTTGATACCACCATAAGGCATGAATGCTCTCTTTAAAGGCTTGTCGGTCTGCAGACCCACGATCTGCTCCAGATCCTTCATAGATTCATCAATATAGCCAGGGCCATAAGCGGTCAGACTGGATACGATCTCTGTTTCGCATTCCAGAACGCCGTTATGCTCACGCTCTTCCTTCTGTAACTCCTGAAGTCTGCCCCAAAGCTTATTAGTTGCTTCGGTAGGTCCCTCCAGGAAGCTCTCATCTCCATCATACGGAGTGTAGTTGGTCTGGATGAAGTTACGTACATTGACGTCTACATCCCAGTGGCCATCTTTTTTAAAACCTCTCCATGCTTCTGCCATGAAAATTTACCTCCTTCTGGTAAAAACAATTAATATTATCAACTGAGAGTACCAGTTGCGCTGGCATCCCAAGCTGTTTCTTTACGATAAAAGTGTACTACCTGACAAGGGTAAGTGTCAACCTTTTTAGAATTGTTCCGAGTTTGTACATCAGCTCTGACATGAAAAAAGAGGTTGACGTGCGTGGGTGCTTGCGCACAAAGCACGAAAATCTCTTTTTCATGGACAAAGCACACCAACATGAAATAAAAGATGAGCTGCGAAGCGGCGCCATTTGCAAAGCAAATGCTTTTATGAATGTGGTGTGCGGCAGAGCTGATCTTCGGGGAAGAACAAATGCGGATGTACAAGAATAATCTTGCCTTATTCCGGGGAAAGTATTATACTAAAAAAGCCTTATACGGCAGAAAGGAGACCGATATGACCGGAGTAACAAAAGACATGACCATTGGTGAGATCTTACGTGCCAATCCTGAAGTGGCTCCCGTACTCCTCGATGCAGGAATGCATTGCCTGGGATGCCCTGCTTCACAGGGAGAGACCCTGGAAGAGGCAGCTATGGTACATGGTATTGATGTAGATGAGCTTATGAAAGTGATCGAGGAAATGTAATTTTTGTATTTCTGTTTTGGAAACATCGCCTGACCGGGGCACACAGGTGAAACAAAGTGTTTATGGAATTTCATAGCTCAGATTTCCGCGCAATCGAAATGTGTCCGTCGATTGCGCGGATTTGAGAAATCAAAAGAATTCAAGGAATTCAGATCATCGGCCTTTGGCCGTCTTTTCCAGTGTCACAGTACGGTTGACCGTCAGCGTAGAGCCAATATCGATATCCTTCTTCAGTGTGATCCCGGAAATACTGCTATCTGCCAGTGCGTCCGTCAGCTCATCCGCTGTCGCCACTTCCTTCACACCGTTTGCTACCGGCAGTGCTGCGTACAGTCCGTTCAGAACCGCTGCCGCTTCATTTCCCGATGCGCTTTCCGGGGAACCCGGACCCTCTGTGGATGTCGGGGGATTCGTCAGCTGTCCGGTTTCTGCTGCTGATACCGGCATGGAGACCAGAGAAAGTACCATGGAACTGCAAAGCAGCGCCGCATAGATCCGTCTTCTTTGTTTTTTCATTTATTTTTTCCCTCCCGTTGTTGCGATGCGTTTCCTTTTCCCGTGCCTTGTCCGCGGTGTTCTCTTTCCCGGAGTCTGATACACAGCACAGTGATCATGAACTCGCTGTGGAGAAAGAAATTACCCCCCACCAGCACATAACCGCCGGCGTCTTCATGCAGCAGGATAGAACCGTACATTCCCCGGGCGGTGATCTGCGTCTGGCCGGCTACTGTGTGCACCGTTCCCACAAGGAACGCAGACAATGCTGCGCACAGGGCAGACAGCCGGCAGATCCCGCGGCGCATCTTCCGGCGATATTTTTCATGCACCCGTTTTTTCACCAGTTCGACCCGTTTTTCTGTATCATACATATTGTTGAAAACCTCCCTTCGGAAAGTAAAGTCATAAAATACATATGCCCTTCAATCTAATTAGGTACAAAAAAGCGAAAAAACTCTCACCTGAAAATCAAATTTTTTGAAAAAGGTTGAAAAAAACAGGAGCTGCCGACAGCAGCTCCGCAAAAGACAGGATTCAGTTGTGACTCTGGGGCAGGCGGACAATCAGTTTTCCCACCGTCAGGATCAGCACAGGCAGAATGTATGCGATATACTGTATCGCACCGCCATAGGCGATCAGAAGATTATAAATTGCATGAAAAGTGATGGCTGCCCCGAGCAGACCGCAGGTCCCGGCAATCTTCAGCCAGGTGCGCTGCCATACATACGCCAGTCCACCGCCGACGATGGCACCACAGATCACGTGCATGGCACCCGTTCCAATGCCCCGGAAAAAGATAAAGGAAAAATGTCCGGCTCCGTTTTGAATCAGATAGCAGACATTCTCAAAGGTGGCAAAGGAAAGTGCAACGATGATGGCAGCATTTTTGATCGGCACCGGTTCAGGCTCAAATACAAGAAGATAAAAGAGCAGCGGCAGGAGTTTCATCACTTCCTCTACCACAGGTGCGATCTCTGCGGTGGCGGCAATCGTATCCGCTGCGTAAAGAGCGGCAAAGAAGGTATTGATGTAAGCGGAGAGCAGGCATGCCCCCATTCCTGCAAGACAGCACAGAAAGAATTTGGCCTGCCGCCTACCCATGCACAGGGCGGCGATCAACAGGGGTGAGGCCATACAGATAAATACATTTTCAATATAGGTCATGTCCGCACCGCCTTTCCTGTGGCAGGCAGCAGCCCGAAAAGGCAGAACGTCAGCAGAAGATCGCACCAGCAATAGGGACTGAAGATAGAGTCGCCCGGCCAAAAGCAGCCGGAGGTCCACAGAGCGTATTCTACCGCAACATAGCAGAGGATTCCGATGTAGAAATACCGCAGGTCCGTCCTTTTCCCGTCTGTGTCTCTGCGTAGACAAGACCGTGGATGGAACGATAGGAGACAAGGATCATCATGCCGCACCAGAGCAGGTTGGAGAGAATGTCACCAAAGGTACAGTAAAATGCGCACAACGGAACTCCGATCAGTGGAGCCAGCAGGGATTTCCGACAGGAAAAGCTTCTTTCCTCCGGGGAGGAGAGAGTATATTGTAGGAGACAGAGAAAAATAACGCTGGAGACCCAGCCGAATTCCGATACATAAAAGATCCGTGGTGTTTCGGAAAACAATAACAGATACAATGTCCAGTACAGGGAGCCCAGTGCGAAACAGCCATAAAAGCAAATCAGCAGAAAATATGACAGTGTCCGATGTCTCAGATAACGAATGCCGCTCAGACAGAAGCCCAGCATGGTAACGAAAAATTGCAAAAGATTAATGATCAATTCCATTGGCGCGGTCCCCCCTCTGCTCTGCCTGCTCTTCTTTGTCCAACAGATGGACACGAAAACACAGGATCGTCACGCATACGCCGAGAAGAAATGAAAGCAGCCTATTATGATATATTCGGGTGCAGCGCCACCGCCAAGGATCGTTGCCGCCGTTTCATATCCGGAGGAAATCCCCGGCACCATTCGTTCTGGAAATCCCGGACATGACAAAGGAAGCCCGAAGATCACAGCAAGGCATGCCGCTATGCAGGAAATAGCAACGATCCGCCGCTGTTTTCGTTTTTTTTGTCGTTTCTTTTTCCGTAATCCTTCGTCGGACTTTCTGCGATCCGTTCCTCATGACTCCGCATTTGTTATTCCCTCCCGTTCCAATAATCCCCGCAGACGCTCTTTTCCCCGGTACATTATATTAGTGATCTGCTTCACGCTTTTTCCCATAACTTCAGCGACCTGCCGGTAACTCATACCCTCAAAATAGGTCAGATAAAGAGCTTCTCTGTAATCCGGATGCAGTTCACCCATGCATAAATGCAGAATCTGATTTCGTTCTTTTGTCCGGATCACCTCATCCACCAGTTTCCCACCTTCCGGCTCTTTGGTCAGATCATCAAGACAGAAGTGATGTCGCCGGATGCTTTTATGGCGCAAAGCTAAATGGCGCGCAGCTTTATACAGGTAAGCCCTGAATCCGCCATCCGGATATTGGGCCTTTTGGCGAACAGGTAGGAAAATACTTCTATCATCAGTCCTCCGCCTCGTGAATGTCATGCAGATAGCCGTTGATGTATAAGGTCAGTGGATTGTCGTATTTTCTTATCAATTCTTCCAGCCCTGTTTCATCGCCGCTTAAATATTGTCGGTATAATTCTTCGTCGGAAATCATATCGTGTACATCCTTTCCACTGTAACCGGCGTTTTGACCCTTTGTAATTCCGAATGTGTATGGAATTGCGTAAGCTACATTGCAACGGAGCAATTCATGTAATTAAATTTTATTATATGCGAATAAGACTATATTTTCAAGTTACGCGTTTCCCAGCTTCTTTTCTACAGACTCTCGCTGGGAGAGACAGGTATAAAACAATCATAAAAATAAGAAAGTCCCCACAGAGTGGGAACTCTCCTGAATGTTATGATCGGTTGTTACATTGAAGTATTAGAAAGACGCTGTAAAGCATGTTCGGCGATCAGTGTGGAACAATGTTCCTCAAGAAAAGTAAGGCTTGCCGGTGTGGAACGCTTGGGAATACCGTATTCAGAGATGACATTGCAGACACGGTCGAAGACCTCGCGATCTTCTTCGCCCTGCGTCAGGATCAGATAATACCCGTCGGTACCCTCTTCGTGATACAGAGTGCTGAGCCCATGATAATGACCGGCAGCCACGACGGCAGCGTTGATTACCTGATTCAGAGTATCCATACGGAACAGGCGGGATCTGGACAGCATCGTTTTCCTCGGGAGCGGGAGCGGCGGGAGTCTCGGCTGCAGCCTCCTCATTTTGGATACGGCGGAACAGATCCAGAACCTCGTCTGCCGTGCTCTCATCACTGTCATCATCACTGTCTTCCGTAACGAAGGTGCAAAGCGGGAAAAACGGGTGTCCAGTTCTTCCGGATCTTCCACTTTGGTAATGATCAGTACGATACAATCCGCATTCAGAGGGATGGCTTCAATCATCAGGGGAATATCCTCTGCTTCGAAGCCAAATTCAAAATTGGCCTGCTGCATCATATCACGGAACAGAGATTTAGCTTTTTCTGTGCCGTAGGCAAGTTCACTTATTTTTAATTCGCGGCTGGCGAGATCCTCACGGGTCAGGGTGCAGCGAATCTGATTTTCATTTACTTTTTCTATTTTCATGCGACAACACTTCCTTTCTGCTTTCGCATTGGTATGGTATATAGCTTATACTTTCCCTATATTTTAGTCAATAGAAGCTATTCACAGTTTAAAAAAATTTAATAAAACATCTTGTCAAATAGCAGGCTGCAGTGTATAATCCGACCTATAGATGCCTCTGATACTCCGGTACGGAGAGGAGGTCGACAGTTTTCCATTTTTTCTTGTTGATTTACCAGGGAACGATTCGTTCCAGTTCATCCCCTTTTTTATTTTATGATGCAGATGGCTGTTAATGTATTTGGGAAGGATAGGTTATGCTGATCTGTAAAATATAGTATGGAGATGTCTTACAGGCATATACGTGTCTGGTCATAATATTTCAACAGATATTTTTCACGAACATAATTCCAACATTTTCACACAAATTACTACAAGTACTGTCAGAGGCATTTATAAGTAACTATTCAGAGCCACGCAAATCGTGTCAATAGGTACGTCGAATGCTTGCATTCGTAAGAACATTTGACATGATTTATATTGCGAATAGTGTTCTGAATAGTTACGCTTATATGTACTAGCGGAAAAAGCAGCGTTATTTTAAAGTGTTTCACGAATCCTTTTGGTAAAATATGCTGCGGACGGGAGGTGTCTGTGGAGGACCGGGAAGCTGTGACTCCCGGGAAGAAGTTTCCCAGGAGAAAGGTGGAAAAATATTTTCAAAAGCTTCAGAAAAACGGCACAGAATTGTATGTCGACGGAGAAAAGGTCTCACCGTCGCAGGCGGCAGCGTATGCCGTCAGAGAAGAAAGCCCGTATATGGCAGACTATATATTGGGAGAACAGGGCAAAATCAGCCAGGTCCGGCTGGATAAGGTGGATCTGCGTTAAAGGGTGTCAGCTCTTGCCCGGGTAATACTTTGAAACAGAGAATGCGCTGCGGGGATGCAAAACGGGATTGCCTCTCTGGCTGTATCCCGCAGTGCAGGATCTGTCTCTATTGTTCCTTGTATTATATAGAGGAATTGTGATAGAATAAAACTGTTCTGCCGATAGAAGACGGAACGGAAGAAAAGGCAAGAATGGTGCAGGCGGCAGCCTGCGGATGGGAGCACATATGAAGAAAAGAATACTACCGGTGATCATAGCAATCCTGCTGATCCTTGTGATCGCAGGCGGAGCACTGGGAAAGGTGCTGTTGGATAAATATTCCTACAGCAAAGAAGAGGCAGACTGGAACGAATTTTATCAGGTGTCAGAGAGTGACAGAAGTGCCATTATTTTACAGGACGAATGGTAGAAGAACAGGCACTGATCAGAGATGACGTATGCTATTTTGATCTGGCAACTGTCCATAAATATATGAACGAAGTGTTTTATGCGGATATGACGGAAAAACTGTTGTTGTACGCCAATCCGACAGAAGTGATCCGTACGACTTTCGGCGAGACTTCCTATACGACAACAGAAGCACACAGGATGCCGGATATGTGATCAGTTTCGTGGAAGGGGATACCGTATATGTGGCGGCGGATTATGTGAAGCTGTTCACAAATTATTCCTATGATTGTTATGACAGACATGTGCAGGTCTACACCGAATGGGGGACCAGACAGGTGGCACAGCTGAAAAGGATACGGCGGTGCGTCTGCGGGCGGTGTGAAGAGCCCGATCCTCACGCAGGCAGCGAAGGGAGATACCCTGGAGATTCTGGAGCAGATGGAGACCTGGAGCAAGGTGAAGACAGCGGATTCCGTGATCGGATATGTGGAGAACAAGCGTCTGGGAGATATTACGGAAGAGACCGAGACTCCGGTGACGGATTATCAGGAGCCGGAATATACTGCCCTGACTTCTGACAGCAAGATCTGCCTGGGCTGGCATTCTATCGGCGGTGCAGGCGGTAATGACACTCTGTACTCCATGGTGTCCGGTACGAAGGGTATGAATGTCATTGCACCGACCTGGTTCAGTCTGACGGATGAGAACGGAAGTATCCGGAACTTCGGAACAGCGAATTATGTAACCACGGCCCACAATATGGGCTTACAGGTATGGGGCGTGGTGGATAATTTTAATTACGCCAATGAGACCGGAACGGCCATCAGTACTCTGAATATGCTGTCCTCCACCACCAGCCGGCAGAACTTTGTGCGGAATGTGACAGATGCAGCAGTCAGCCTGGGACTGGACGGCATCAATGTGGACTTCGAGCAGCTGAGCAGTGACTGCGGACCGCATTATGTGGAATTTATACGAGAACTTTCCATTCAGTGCCGCAACAGGGGACTGGTATTGTCCATTGCCAACTATGTACCGTTCAATTTCAATGATTATTACCGTCTGGATATCCAGGGACAGGTTGCAGACTATGTCATTATCATGGGATATGACGAACACTGGCACGGAAGCAAGGATCCCGGAAGTGTGGCAAGCATCAGCTATGTATCCGGCGGTCTGGACAGAACATTGCAGGAGGTGCCTGCAAACAAGGTAGTCAATGCCCTTCCGTTCTACACGATCCTGTGGAAGACCGAAGGCACGGATGTGACGGATGAATATATTACCATGAACAACGAGGCAGACTTCATGAACAGAGCCGGTGTGACGGCAGAGTGGGATGAGGAGACCTGTCAGAATTATGCAGAATGGACCTCCAGAAATGCCACCTATCAGATCTGGCTGGAAGATGCGGAATCCATCGCAGTGAAGCTGAACATGATGGCTACCAAGAATATTGGTGGTGTGGCGGTATGGAGACTGGGTTACGGAACACAGGCAGCCTGGGAACTGATCAATGCTTATCTGCAGTAGGAACAGAATAAAATAGTAAAAAGCGGTCCCGTAAGGGACTGGGCTTTATTGCTGCCGAAAACTTTATTCCGCTTCCTGTACGTTCTTTCTGCGGATGGTATAGCCTCCGGCCATGCATACAACTGCGGCACCCAGAAGCCAGAACATTGCAGAATTTTCACCGGTCTTTGGAACGTTGTCATATTCGGAAGAAGTACTGTTCTGTGTGGCCTGTGCAGGAGCTGTGGTCTGTGTGGGCTGCTCGGTAGCTGCAGGAGCTGCTTCTGCGGCAGCAGCGGGAGCGGTGGTGCTGTAATACTTTGCTTCGGTCTTCAGGGATCCGTCTTCAATGGCCAGCTTACCTGCGGCGAAACTGTAGGCCTCATAGAAAACGCTCTGGTCACGGTTGTCTTTGGCAATCAGATGATTGACGGTACCGACACCGTTGATGGTGGCATGCAGATTATTGGATTTATCATCTGTCAGGCCGATCATTTCCAGAGTGTCTACATTGCTGTTGAAATTTGCCTTGGCATCGCCATATACATAGGCATGAGATACATCACCGTTGACAGCACCGGAGGTACCGCTCAGGAAATAGACACTGTCATAGCCGTTGGCATAGATACGGGAACACCAACAGTATTCTTGAAAGTCAGGTTGCCCAGACGGACAGAAACCTTGAGGGCCAGGGCATTGTTCTCCACATCGTTGTCGATGACAATATAGTCACCGTCTTTGATATTCTGCTGCAGATAATACAACTCGCGGTCCTGAACTTCTGCGGACCAGCTGGATGCTTCCTTGTATCTCCACTCGGAACTGCTGTCGGAATAGTTCAGAACATAGGTGGTGGGCTCCGCAGCCTTTACAGTGATCTTTCCCAGACCGGGAATAGCAAAGCATACGGCAGCCAGCGTGAACAGTGTGACAAATTTTTTAAGTCTCTTCATAAGAAAACCTCCTGATTGTCTGTGAGTTATTCCTGTATGGGAAGGTAGTGATCACCGGGTTCCACTTCTTTGGCAACGACTACGAACCGGCCCTGCTCTACATGGTATACGCAGGTGGACAGTGTCAGAAAATGATCTCCGAACTCTGCGGTGACACCGGTGTCATACTGGGATAACTGCTTGATATTGTTATAAAAGTCATCAAATTCTTCCTGCGTATCCGCCTGGAAAAATTTGTAGAACTTAAATACCTGATCTGTTTTCCGGTAGACCTGGGAGCGAAAGACGGCAATGATCTCGTAATTGCGCTGACACTCTTCGGTATAGAGGATAATGTTTTTGTGTTCCTTATAGAAATCCTGATTCTCGTAATCGGTCAGATTGCCGAACATGGCACCGGATTTCATATTGTGACCGTGAATGATAAGATTCGTGGTCAGAGGATCTACACAGCTCTCATCGTCAAGGAGCAGACAGCCGTTTTTATTTTCGCTGCCGTCAAAAGCACGGTAGAGATAATAGGTCTCATCTTCCGGAGTCCACATTACCGGATAATCGATATTGGTGCCCGGAATCTGTAGCCAGGCCGCCATATCCTTGTTGGCAAGAAAACTGTCGGCATAAGGGTTGGACACTCGTTCGAACTCCTCGGTGGAAGCCGGGGTCTCTTCTGTGGACGGTTCCGGGGAGGCGGTAACGGTCGGCTCACCTTCGAATGTGGAAGGTGCCTGCGTGGTCTCCGCGGACTGCGTCGGGCGCAATTCATCCAGCGCTTCCTCCATACGCCGGTCTTCGATCCGCCCTTTTACCAACAGGATCACTGCAGCAAGAACACAAATTACCGCCAGAACAAATAAAATGATAGAAAGAGTTTTTTTGCTTATTTTCATAATGGTATTATACGCTGAAGTAGTAAGGGGATGCAATAGTTTAAAACAAAAGGATTTCTTAATTTTCGGAAGATATTTCCAGAGAAAAAGGCATATAAAATCATATAGAATAAAAGAGACACCGGAGAACAGGGATGGAACAGAAAGTGTTAAGGGCGGTGATGGTATGCCTGTTGCTTATGTCTATGGCGATACTTGGCAGGGAAACGGCGGCATATGTGGAAACGGTAAATGCCGTGAATGCCTTGCAGGGGAATAATGCGGACACGGACGGAATACAGACGGTAGTGATCGATGCCGGCCATGGCGGGGATGACCCGGGGAAGATTGGTATCAACGGAGCATCGGAGAAGGATATCAATCTCCGGATCACAGAGAAACTGAGACAGTATCTGGAGGCAGACGGAATCCGGGTGGTGCTGACCAGAGAGACGGAGGATGGATTGTATGATGCATCTGCTCCCAATAAGAAAGTGCAGGATATGAAACGCCGGATCGAAAAGATTGAGCAGACGGATCCGGTTCTCACGGTGAGCATCCATCAGAACAGCTATCCGGAAGAGTATGTGCACGGAGCGCAGGTCTTCTATTATAATGGCAGCAGCGGAGGGGAACAACTGGCAGGCTGATCCAGACACAGCTGGTCCAGGATCTGGATCCGGAGAACCACCGGCAGATCAAGCCCAACGACAGCTATTATCTTTTGAAAAAAACCAAAGGAACCATCGTCATAGTGGAATGCGGCTTCCTGTCCAATGCGGCAGAGGCGGGAAAACTGTGTGACGAGGCCTATCAGGACAGAGTGGCATGGTCGATCCACAAAGGAATTTTACAGTACATTAACGGGATACAGAGGGATTGAAACGGGAAATACAAAATAAAGGCACAAGTTGTATACATAGTGTTATTATGATAATATAGGATTTGTATGTTATGACAGAATTTTATAAAGTTACGGGAGAGAAAATGAGACGATATCAAAAAATAAGAAATGTTCTGTTGACCGTGATCGTGACACTGGCATTGCAATGTACATTTGAAGTCTGCCTGGAGGATACGTGGATTCGAATCTTGTCAATGGGCTGAATAAACTGTGCGGAGCATTTACGGTGCTGGATTATACAGATCTGTTAACGGCTGCGGCAGTATTTGTAATGCTTAAGGAAGTGAAGAAAAGAGAGGCGAAGACAGATGTGGCAACGTTGGTGCTTTCTGTTATTCTGTCATTCCTTCTTATAGTATGTATCAGCTTTAAGAAATATGATTCTGCCATTTTCCTGTGGGGCAATTCTTTTCAGATACTATTATCCACGTTCTGTGTTTTGGGGTTTGCAGTGTTATTGTATCTGGTATTGCGCCTGGTATATTTTGGGCTGGAGCATGTGGAATTACCCGCAGAGCAGGGCAAAAAGCACCTACAGATGGTGGGCTTTTTTGTAATAGCCTTCAGCTGGCTGTTCTGGATCCTGCTAAATTATCCGGGAACTACCAGTGGGGACGGTCTGGTGCAACTGAAACAGTTTCTGGGTGAACAGGACTGGGGAGCGGCACATCCGCCATTTTCCTCCGCAATTATGGGAATCTGTTTTGTGCTGGGAAGAACCATTGCAGATGCCAATTTCGGCTTTTTCCTGTATTGCCTGCTGCAGACACTGGTAGGGGCCTATGCTTTTTCCCTCAGCATGAAAAAACTGCAGGAGCTGGGAATTTCATGGAAGTGGTGTGCCGTGGGAATCCTGTTTTTCGCCCTGACACCTTTTTGGGGAACCTATGGCCCAATGGTTTGAGAAAGATCTGCTGTATGCGGAAATGACGGTGTTACAGGCAGTATATCTGATGTCGGTACTGAAAAGAAAGAATGTGGCGGGAAAGATGCGGCGGGACTGATTGTATTCAGTGTATTATCCTGCCTGCTTAGAAATAACGGGATCTATGCGATTGTTCCGCACTGCTTTTGCTGGCAATTTATCTGAAAGGCAAAGAACGCAGGAAGGCATTCCTGGTATTGCTGGCAACTGTGGTGATCTATGAACTGATCACGGGTGGTGGGATACAGAGCGTTGATCGATGTGGGAAAACCGGCAGCTTCCGAGGGGCTGAGCGTACCGTTCCAGCAGACGGCGAGATATGTCTGCGAATACGAAGATGAGGTTACGGAATATGAGAGACAGGTGATCAATGATACCCTGAACTTTGATGCTATGAAAAATTATGAGCCCCGGATTTCGGATCCCATTAAAATATTATATCGAGGCGGAGACTGGGGCCCTACATGAAAATATGGGTGCAGATGTTTTTCAAGCATCCGGGATGCTATGTGGCGGCATTTGTCAACAAGGGCTATGGCTATCTGGCACCGGTGGAACAGAACATAGAGGCCTGGATCCAGCTGGAGTATCCGGAATATGCGCAGGAACAGGGAATTCATCATACATTCCCCATTCAGACATCGGAGTTTCTGCTGCAGATCTGGTTCTCAGTATGCGGCTGCCGCTGATCAAGTATCTGTGTACTCCGGGATTGTATACCTGGATTCTGGTAGTGCTGGCATTTTCCTGTGGAAAAAGAAAAGATACAGTGCGTTGATACTGCTGGTTCCCGGCTTTATAAACGTGTTGGTGTGCCTGGCATCCCCCATGTCCAATGCAATCCGCTATGAACTGCCGACCGTGGCGGTGATTCCGCTGCTGGTCGGATGGACCGTTTATTCTGTACACACAACATCCCGGCAGACCGGAGAGGAATAATCTTTCCATTTGACTGGGGATATGATATACTATATCCAAATGCAATTTAGAACAACAGAAGGTAAAAACATGGAGACAGAGATCATAAAGATTCGTCCCGGAGAGGGCCCCGTCAGCGAAGAAGATGAGGAGAAACTCCGGGCGGCGGGAGCAATCCTGCAGCAGGGAGGACTGGTGGCTTTCCCTACCGAGACCGTGTACGGGCTGGGGGAGATGCACTGAATCCTTCGTCTTCCCAGAAAATATATGCGGCAAAGGGCAGACCGTCCGACAAACCCACTGATCGTTCATATTTATCGGTTTGAGGACATTTACAAGATTACAGAGGAGGTACCGGAAGAGGCACGGAAGATCGCGGATGCTTTCTGGCCGGGTCCCCTGACCATGATCCTGCCGAAATCAGACGCAGTGCCTTATGAGACCACAGGTGGTCTGGATACGGTAGCGATCCGTATGCCCTCGCATCCGGCGGCGCAGAAGCTGATCAAATACAGCGGGGGATATATTGCGGCGCCCAGTGCCAATACTTCCGGCAAGCCCAGTCCCACAGTGGCAAAATATGTCGAAGAAGATATGATGGGGCGGATCGATGCATCATTGATGGCGGTGAGGTGGGGATTGGTCTGGAATCCACCATTATTGACC
>ENA-OQAA01001080-OQAA01001080.1-human-gut-metagenome-genome-assembly--contig:-NODE-1080-length-15336-cov-6.387271_pt1 | contig 15336 bp, 23 predicted proteins | sample MGYA00242489_ERZ504515 | MGnify/ENA primary metagenome ERZ504515 (study PRJEB26092, sample SAMD00036237) | human gut metagenome | host: Homo sapiens | study: EMG produced TPA metagenomics assembly of...
CGGCGGAAGCTGCGGGTCGGCCGAGCTGTCGCTCAGGGTCACGCCCCCGGCCAGAGGCAGGGTCACCTCGCCCATCTCATAGTAGACGGGGTAATCGTCAAAGGTCACGGTGCGGTACACATCGTGGTCCAGCGTCAGCTCCACGCCGCCCGCTTCGATGCCGCCGTTGATGGTCACATAGCCGTTGTCGGCATCCCTGTCGATGCTGGTCACAGTCAGCTTGGTCACGGTGGTGTCGCCCTGGTCGTGGATCCGAAGCACGCTGCCTCCTGCAAGGCGTCGATGTCCTCGGCAGGTAGCTGTCGTAGCCGTATACGCTCAGTGTCGCCTGGCCGTCGGCCACCTTGGTGATGCTGGCTGCAAACTTGTAGGAACCCGTCTTGATCTCGTTCAGATTCCCGGCATCGATGGGCAGCACATCGCCCATCTCACCGGCTGCTTCGGACGAAGCCGCACTGCTTTCCACGCCGGAAGCCGATGCGCTTGCCGCGCTGCCTGCGGTGCTGTTGCTGCTGCCGCAACCTGCCAGAATGCCCACTGCCAGAATGGCCGTAACGGCCAGCACCTTTTTATTCAGTTTCATATTCTATACCTTCTTCTGTTGTTGTCGGGGCGGTGTTTTCCGCACCTGTCTCGGTATCATACGTCACCCGTGCGGAAAAGTCAACATTTCCTTTTCTCTGCGCTTGACGCGCGGTTTTTGTTCCGCTACAATAAAAACGAATTAAGAACCCATTCTATTGCAACTGATTTTAAGATAGAGAGGAATTTCCCGTGAAAATTTTAAAAGTAAAGTGTCTTGCCCCTACCCGGCTGGACAATTATCTAACCCAGCAGTACCCCGCCCTGACCCCGGGCCGCCTGAACAAGGCCCTGCGGGAGAACAAGATCAAGCTGAACGGCAAAAAGCAGCCGCTTTCCACCCGCGTGATGGCCGGTGATGAGATCAAGCTGTTCATTCTGGATGAAGTTCTGGATGCGGACAGGCGTGTGGACGGCCCGGCGTGGAAGAACGCCCGCGGCCCGGCACAGGTGGTCTACGACTGCCCGCAGATCGTCATTGTGAACAAGCCCGCCGGTCTTGCCGTGGATGGCCCGGAGGACGACACGCTGCTGAACCGCACCCTGCTCTACCTGAACCAGCAGGGCGAGTACAAGGAGAACGACCTGTACACCCCGGCGCTGTGCCACCGGCTGGACACCGGCACCAGCGGCCTTGTCATCGTTGCCAAGACCCCGGAAGCCGAGGAGCTGTTCCTTGCAGCCATCAAGAACCGCGAAGTGAAAAAGACCTACCTCTGCGTCACCTTCGGCCGTCCGATGCCGCCGGATGCCACTCTGGGCGGCTATCTGCTTAAGGACGCGGACCGCGGCATCGTGAAGATCGTGGAAGAAAAGCAGCCTGGTGCCAAGGAAGTGGAGACCCGGTACGAGACCATCGCCGTCTCCGGTCGTCTGGCCCTGCTGAAGGTGCAGCTGATCACCGGCCGCACCCATCAGATCCGCGCCCACATGGCCAGCATCGGCTGTCCCATTCTGGGCGACAGCAAATACGGCAACAACACCGCCAACCGCGAGCTGAAGCTCAAGTATCAGGCCCTGTGCGCATGGGAACTCACCATGCCCCGCTTCACCCAGCCGGATTTCGAGTTCCTCAGCGGCAAGACCTTCCGCGCACCAAAGCCCTGGTATTACAGTCAGGTACTGGACGGAACCCTGAAATAAGCTTTTTTACAACAAATTACAGCAAAAAAAGAAATCCCGGAAGTGTATTCCGGGACTTCTTTTTGTCGTATTTTACTGGAATAGACCGCCAAACCAGCCCAGAGTGGACTCAGTTGCATTTGCAAAGGCATCCTGAACTTCCTGAATGCTGTCCAGCAGCTTGGTGCCCTCGGTATCCTTCACCGACCAGTAAACGCCGCTGCTTGCCGAGCCATCCGAAACCGTGAAGTCACTGGTAAAGCAGAGGTTATCGCCCTGAGAATCGGTCACGACCACCATGTAGGTGTAATTGCCTGCGGGCAGTTCACCAAAGCGGATGGAGCTGTCCAGCGACTTGAAGGAGAAGATTGCCGTATTGGGTGCTGCCTGTGCAGTGAACACCGTCTGGTCGTTCTCGTCCAGCACTGCCAACTGCACATTGGTCAGGGTGGTGCCCAGCGCAGCATTTGCAGTGCCGGTCAGCGCCATGCCCTTGCCCGCACGGACATTGATGGGGTAGCTCATGCCTTCCAGACGCAGGCCGTCAGCCTCTGCAGCAATGAAGTTGTGATCTGATGCCACATACCAGTAGCAGGAGGACCTATTGACCGAAACGCTGGAGTTTTCCAGCGGGATGCGTCCGGAAGAGATGTTGCCTGCCGGATCGGAGCAATAGAAGTTGCCGTTGGTGTAGTCGGTGAGCAGCACTGCATGGGGCTGGCTGCGGTCATACAGCACGATGCCCTCCGGGTGCTGCGAAAGCAGGGTGATCAGGGTCTGCACTTTTTCCTGTTTGCGGGAGGGCAGTGTGCCGTAGCCCACCTGCATCTCCTTATATGTAAAGCTGTGGGAAAGCCCGTTGGACCATGCTGTGGAACGGACACTGTTCTCGGTCACAGTGGACCAGTCGGTCAGGCCGTCAAAATAGGCACGGCGGCGCAGCATCATGGCTGCGGATGCCAATGTGCAGGTGCCGCCGCGGCTCTGCTTGAAGTAGAAGCCTGCGTCCACGTTCAGATCAACCGCCAAGCGCCGGCAGGCAGGTGAGCATAAACACCAGTGTCAGCACAAGGCTCAGCAGTTTTTTACGGGACGGTGCAGCGGTATTCACGGGTAGGTTCTCCTTTCAGCTTCCATGGCTTGTTACGTTTACCACCATAAAGTATACCAACCTGTTACCCTTTTGTAAACGTTTGTGAAGCTTTTTTCTCAATATCAACACGTTTGGGCAGTTTTTGTTGGAGAGAATGCACAGTTTCCGGCAAGATATTCTACATTTTTTACAAAAATCCCGTCCTGACATTTTTCAAGCGCACCATATTTTGCATTCTTTTTTCATTTTCTGACCACGCTGTGGGCAAACAAAAAAGCTCCACTGGGGCTTTCGTTGCTTCGCAAACGCAAACTTTTTTCTCCGCAATCAGCGGTCAAAGTGTCCTCAAACCGGACGGTTTGGGTGCCATCCTTGTAGTTGAACGTGATTAGCATCCGGTCATCGTACAGAAAAATGGCATTGACAAAAATCTCGATCAGCGCTTTCCGCTGCTTTTTCTGCGAAATATCGAACTTTCTAAATTTCATCAGCCAGAATCGGATGAAATCCTCATTGAAGCTGGGCTTCTTCAATTTTTCATCTGCGATTTTTGCAGTCAGCTCATCTTTCTGGATTTCCAGCGCTTCCAGACGCTCTTTCGTTGTCCGGGTGTACAAGCCGTCCTCGATCGCCTTCATCAGGTTGTCTAGCTTTTTGTTGACCTCTCGCAGTTGCTTTTCCAGCAGCGGCATCGTGGTGTTTTCCTGATTCTGGACATCCATGACCAGTTGAACGATCTTGTCAATCACCGCTTCGTCCTGAATCAGCTTCATGGTCTCCCGGACGACTAGATCTTCCAGCCAGTCCTTCTGCACGGTCTTTTTGTTGCAGCCCTTGCGCCGCTTGACGTTGGCGCATTTATAATAATAGTAGGTACGTCCAGTGGCACTAGTTCCGCTTTCGCCAAACATCAGCGCACCGCATTTGCCGCAGAACAGCTTGGTGGTCAGCAGATATTCCTCGTCTGCCTTGCCACAGGCAGGGGCACGCTTGTTCTTATCCAGACGCTTCTGCACCCGGTCAAACAGGTCTTTCGGAACAATAACCGGAATTGCATCCGGCACAACGATATCCCGGAAAGACAGTTCGCCAATGTACCGGCGGTTCTTGAGCATGGTGTTCACGCTGCTGTGGGTCATTTTGCCGCCAGCATATTGCGGACACCCTTGTCGTTGAGGAAGTTTACGATCTCTACCATCTTATCGCCGTTGTCATACCGCTGAAAGGCTTCCAGTACCAACGGAGCGGTCAACGGGTCAAGATGATAAAACTTTTCCTCGTCGATTTTATAGCCGATGGTTCCTGTACCGCCGGTGCACTTCCCTTTCAGAGCGTTCTCGGTCTGGCCACGAATCACCTTTTCGGACAGCTCTGCGGAATAATATTCTGCCATACCTTCCAGAAGGGTTTCCACCAGAATGCCCTGTGAGCCCTCGGCAATGGGTTCCATAACGGAGATCAGATGGACACCGTTCTTTTTCAGGATCATCTTGTAGTTTGCACTATTAAAACGATTCCGGGCAAAGCGGTCAAATTTCCAGACGAGAACAACATCAAACAGCTTTTTGCCGCTGTCTTTGATCATCTGCTGGAATTCCGGGCGATTGTCCGTTTTGGCAGAGAATGCACGGTCAATGTAGTGCTTGATGACCGTGATGCCGTTCTTTTCCGCATAAGCCGTGCATTCCCGAATCTGCCTTCAATGGATTCTTCACGCTGGTTATCCGATGAATAGCGGGCATAGATTACGGCGGTCATAGGCTCACTTCCTTTTTCTTATCAAACAGACGGGTAGCTTTTTGCATACTTGTAGATCTGCCGTGCACAGTCAAGGCTCATTTTGCTGGAATCGTTGTGTTTGAGCCATGCATTCACATTGCCCGGATTCAGCCTCAAGTCTGTGTAGATACGATAATTCGTCAATTTCTTTTCTTGCTGAAGTTCCAATACCCGGCGATGGATCAACTCTTTTGTGTCATTGTCTGCAAGGACGGCATCCCGCACCGAACAATAGCTGCGCCAGACTTTCCGATAGCCTTCTGGCAGTTCAGGTGACTGTTTTTCCAGAAGTAGAAGCATTTGCGCCAGCGAGTAGCGATTGGAAAGCTGCTCATATTCCGCAGCAATCGTGCTGTTTGCGGTGTAGCGGAGCAGCAGTTCTACTTTATTAAAGGCCAGCGCATAGAGAAACAGCGGTTCTTTCAGGCGGGGATTTTCAGCCATACGATCTGCCAGCTTATGGACGCTTGCCGTCTGCACCCCGGCAAGCTCTGCCACATACTGCTTCAAGAAACCTTCAAATGTCAGTTTTCGCATGGTCTCCACCTCTCCACATACGCCTGATAGCGATATAAAAATCCCGATATCGCCAGTCGTTCAAGATGCTGGCTCTCAACTCATCCTCATCCGTTGCAAGGTGTTCCAGCAAATCCCAATCCAACGAATTCCGCACAGCCTCGCTCTCTACGTCTGCCTTGTCGGTGTCCCGGAAAGAGCACAGCTTTGCAATCACAAAGTCCTCCAGACTGGGTGTGTAGAACTGAACCTTTGTGCCATCGAAGGGTAGTGGCTGCAGCCGGTCTTGGAAGTTATACGGGAAATTGTCGATCATCAGGTCTGCGTCTTCGTCCAGACGTTCCAGACGCTTGCGGAGGTCATCTAAGATCATCTTTCCCATAAAATAGCCTTTCTTATTTTCAATAATAGTATTTTCTAAAATTATTTTATAGAAAACGAATCCGATTGTCAAGCACAAATCAACGACATTTCATATAATTCATACTATCATGTTGTCAGTCCACATCTCACACTGGCTAATGACCGTGCTGATTGCCGTATCATAATCTTCCGGTGGATACTTATATTTTTTCAGCAAGTGCTTCACCATCTTACGCATACTCGCACGGGCAGTTTCTTTTTTCTGCAGGTCTATTACGCTCGCATTACTGAATTTCTGCGTTTCCAGCCATCTCCATTGCAGCGTTCGATTGACACAGGTTGAGTTATCGGCAGATACAGCAAACACAACGGGCGGCTCTGGTAACAGAGCTGCCCGTTGTGTTCGTTTATGAAAAGGAGAACTTAGATCTCATACCACTTGATCTCGTTGGCATCCAGATGCAGAGCAAAGCTGCTGCCGTCTGTGGTGTAAACGGTGGTGTCCTGCGGCTCGTACGTATTGTTCACCACACAATACTTGCCGTTCTTGACGTAGGCGTGAACTTCTACATTATAATTGGAGCTGAACCATGTATGCAGTTCCTCCTCGCTGTGGGCACTCCACAGGATAGCGCGGTAAAGGGTGCGGCTGTTGGCAAAACTGTAAGGCACACCGCTGATGTACACGGCACGACCCTTGCCGAAGTCGTGTGCCGCCATCTGCACTTCTTTGTTTCGCTGCACCAGCACTTCGGTGCCTTCCAGCGCATAAATATTCCTCTTGCCTCGCCAAAGTCCACGGGTTGGTCGGCGTCCTGCAGGATAAAGTGGTCGGGGTGCTCCTCCCAATTGTATTTGTCGTAGTTCAGGGTGAAGCCGTTTTCCTCCTCCACGCCCAACACAGTGGCAAGCTGGAAAATGTGCCCTGATACGGGTGACCGGAGGGCTCGCCCACGCCGATAAAGCCGCCGCCGTTCCAGACGAACTTGCGGATAGCGGAGGAGATCTCCGGATCTTCCCACCAGATGCCGCCGGTGTGTGCGGTGTCGGCATCGCCGACATTGATAATGACATCCAACGAATCCAGCAGATGCGGGTCGTTCTTGATATCCTCAAAGCTGATAAACTTCACATCAAAGGGCGCACCGGACAGCATCTCAATGACACCGGCATAGCTATAGTTCTGCTTGTAATAGAGGGCGTGATGCACCATGTGACAGCCCCAAGCCCGCATTTTACCCCAACAGTTCAGCACGGCCACCCGCTTGACACAGTAGGGTGTGGTGTCCTTGATGTTCTCGTACAGTTCGCGGAACTCGTTGCAGACGCTCTCCACGTAGTCCACGAACTCCGGGAACTGCAAGGCCAGTTTCAGATAGCCGCCATAGCCGATGCGGTCGATGGGCTTGCGCAGGATAGCGCGGCGGGCTGTAACCCAGTTCTCCTTGCTTCCCGCACCGGGTCGCCGCCCTCGTGGAAGGTATCGGGGAAGAAGTACGGCAGGAAACGGCCCTCGGTGTACTTTACGCCCTCAATGTCAGAGATCAGGCGCAGGGTGGAGCCGTTGCCCACGCTGCCCACTACGGCATCCAGTCCGATGGTCTTGAACTCCGGCATGAAAGGTTCGGTGCCGATCCAGTGATCGCCGAGGAACATCATGGCTTCGCACCCGCACGCGTGGGTGATGTCCACCATCTCCTTGGCAAGCTTTGCCACCTCGCGGCGCTGGAAGGCCTGAAAATCCCGGAATTCCTTGCTGGGCACCCGGTACTGGTTGTTATAGTAGCCCTGATCGATGATGTACTCCGGGCGGAACTTGTAGCCCACTTCCTGCTCAAACTGGTTGAGGATATAAGGGCTGACCGAAGCAGAGTATCCATACCAGTCCACGAATTTCTCCCGCTTCAGCTCGTCGAAGATCAGGGTGAACTGGTGGAAGAAGGTGGTGTAGCGGATGACGTTTACATAGGGGTGCTCTGCGATGAACTTGCGCAGGCGCTCCATGGAATACTTGTGGGTCTTGGGCTGACGCACATCAAAAGTGATCTGGTGCTCAAAGTTCGTCCAGCCGTTGGTGGTAGCGTTGTACATATGCACCGGGTCCCAGATGAGGTAAGCCAGAAAACTGACGGTATACTCATGGAACGGTACGGCCTGTACGGTCACGCTGCCGTCGGCGTAACTCCACTTTTCCGGGGGCACGGACTGACCGGTGGTTCGATCCATGACCTCCCACCAGCGGGTGATGTCGTCGTTGGTGTTCACCTGCATCAGCTCCGGCTGATGCCCTTCATCAGCGGGATGGTCACGGTGTCGCCGGGGGCGGTGTAAAAGCCGGTCATGATGTAGCACTGCTGTACCTCGTCCGGGTTTGCCTTTGCCCATGCGTTGTCCTTGCGGGTGGTATAGTAGGTGGAGTAGATCTTGGCGTCCGCATTCTTGAGCTGTTGCGGGAAGTCGGTGCCGTCGCAGTCGCGGATGGCATCAGCACCCCACTTTTTTAAGATCTCCAGCGTTTCGGGCACAACGTCCAGGTCTGTGGGAATGGTCACGCGCCCGGTCTTTCTTATTTCATCCATGGGAAACTCTCCTTTTGCCTCTCTTTGAATCGTAGGGGGTCAATCGTAGGCGGCGTTATACAGCGCCAGCACAGCCAGCAGCAGTGCTACGCCCACCAGCATGATGCCAAGCCCTGCCAGCTGTCCGGTCATTTTCCAGCCGGACACCACCAGCACCAGTGCCAGCACAAACAGCACCAGCATCAGTACCATGCGCAGGGCGGGATGCTCTTTCCAGTATGCTTTCATCGTCTGTCACCTTAACCTTTCAAGCCGCCCACGGTCATGCCCTGCGTCAGCTGCCGCTGCACGCAGATGTACAAGATCAGGGTGGGCAGCATTACCAGCACAAGACCTGCGTACATGGTGCCGTACTGAGCGGCGCTCTGCTGCGCCTGCATCAGGTTCAAAAGACCTACCGGCAGGGTGCGGGGCGCTTGGTGGAACTCATCAGGGTCATGGAGATGATATACTCGTTCCAGAAGGACAGGAAGTTGAACAGGATGATGGTGATGATGGAGGCTTTGCCATGGGAAAGATGATGCGGGTCATAGTGGAAAAGTAGCTTGCACCGTCGATGTAGGCGGCCTCCTCAAAATCGTGGGGCAGGGTGGCAAAGTAGCCCGACAGCAGGTAGATGGTAAAGGGCAGCGCGGTGGCGGCGTATACCACCGCCAGCACCACCAGATTGTTCAGCAGAAAGCCGCTGCCGAAATGGCCTTTCAGCCACACATCGCCGTCCCGCAGCATCAGGAAGATGGGCACCACGATATAGTTCACGTTGATGAACAGGCCCGCCATGAACAGGGTGTTCAGCACCTTGCACCCCTTGAAGTGAAAGCGGGACAGGCAGTAGGCGGCGGGCAGGGCAACGACCAGCAGCAGCGCCAGCGCCAGCGCGGTGACGATGACCGAGTTGAGCATATATTCGCCCATTTTCGCGCCGTTCCATGCGTTGACAAAGTTCTGCCAGTAGAACCCGGCGGGCAGTGCCCACGGGTTGCCGTAGAACTCTGCATTCTGCTTGATGGAGCCATGAACACCCATGCCACCGGCACGATGATGGTAACGGCCAGCAGAACCAGCACAAAATAGATGAAAAACTTGTACAGACCTTCCGCAGAGCGGGAAGATTTTTCGGTGGTATTCTGCATCTTCTTCCCTCCTTAAAATTCCAGCGTATCGCGGTTGGTGACCTTGTTGACACAGGCGGACAGGGCAAACGAGAACAGGAAGATTACCACGCCGATGGCCATACTGTAACCATACAGGCCAGCGTCTTTCTGGCTGTACATATAGCTCAGCGCCACATCCGATGCGCCGTTGGGCCCGCCGCTGGTCATGGCCTTGACGAAGAGGAAGGCCATGTTGATGGTGGAGATGATAAAGAAGGTGAGGGTGGTGCGGATATTCGTCCAGATGAGGGGGATGGTGATCTGGAAGAACTGGGTCAGCCGCCCGGCACCGTCCAGATTGGCGCTCTCGTACAGGCTGATGGGCACGGCAGACATGGAGCCATGTACATGACCATGTAGTAGCCGATGGCCTGCCACACCATGGCAATGATGATGGAGGGGATGACCAGTTTTTCGCCCTTCCACAGGATGGGGTCGCTCATCGTGCGGAACAGACCGATGATGCTGTTCAGCATGCCGTTTTCCGGCTTATAGATGGCAGAGAAGATGCCAGAGATGACGACCACCGACAGGATGTTGGGGATATAGAAGATGATGCGGAAAAAGTTCTGTCCTTTGATCTTCTCCCGGGTGAGGATGGCGGCAAATACCAGTGCAAAGGCGAAGGTGATCAGGGTGACCGTTACCACCAGCAGGATCATATTCTGCATGGAGCGGATGAACTGGGCGTCCCGCAGCAGATGCTGGAAGTTTTTAAGCCCCACAAAGGTCTCGTTGGGAGAATAGGCACCCCGCTCATACAACTCATGCGGAATACGTTGAGGGTGGGCAGGATCATAAAGAGGAAAAACAGGATGGTAGCCGGTGCCACACAGAGGAATACGAACCGTTTGCGGCTTTTATCCGTTCTCATAGGGGATTGACCGCTCCTTTCTTGATGGTACTGTACAGCCCAAAAAAGCGGAGGCGGTAAAAACCGCCCCCGCTGGGCAGGGCTTAATTACTCGATGATGTTGGCGCGCATCTGGTCACTGGCGGACTTGATGCCGTCGATCCACTGCTGCTCGGTCATACTGCCGGACACCAGAGAGTTGACAGGGTCGAAGAACACAGTGCGCACTTCCACGCCGGGGATGGCGCTGAAGCTGCAAAGTTGCCCATGGCGGCCTTTGCGCCGTTGTCGTAGATGGAGTAGAACATCTTGTTGTCGCCTTCCAGACTGTCGGCGATGCCCAGCACAGGCTGGATAGCGCCGCTCTCGGCAAACAGCTTGCAGGCTTCATCGCTGTACAGGTAAGCCACGAACTGCTTGGCGGCATCCTGATGCTCGGCACCGGCGGGGATCCATGCCTGCTCGAACCAGGTGTAGCTGTAACCATCGCCGCCGGCCTTGACAGCAGGCAGGGCGGTCATGCCCCACTCAAAGCCGTCTGCACGGGGAGCCTCGGCCATCTCGCCCACGATCCAGGTGCCGTTGGGCATGAACAAAGCCTTGTTGTCCAGCACCAGCTGCTGGTTCTGGGTAAAGTCCTGATCGTTGGCCTGTGCGGGGGTGATGGGGTTGGTGTAGGAAGCCAGCTTTGCCACGATATCAAAGCAGGTCTTTGCCTCGGGGGTGTCCCAGATGCCTTCTTCGTAGTGGGTGGCCTTGTTGAAGAAGTCGGGGCCGCCTGCGGCGTACATCAGCGCATAGAAGAAGGCGTCGAAGTAGCCGGTGGTGGGGTAGGTGAACAGGTAAGTGCCTCAGCCTTTGCCTTTTCGCCCAGCTCCCACATCTCGTCCCAGGTCTTGGGCACGTCCCAGCCTTTTCCTTCAGGAAGCCGGCGTTGTAGAACAGGCCGCAGGGGCTGTAGAACATGGGGCCAGGTAGGTCTTGCCATCGCCGTAGGGGTTGGTGAGAGAAGTGTCGGTAAAGCCGCCGGCGATCTTCTCGCTGACCTTCTTGCTCTCGCCGGGCACGGTCATGCTCAGCACGTCGGTGATGTCAGCGATCAGGTTTCCCTTGATGAACTGCTCCGTGAGGGCAGCCTCACGGCCGGTGGCCAGATGGACACATCGGGGTAATCGCCGCCCTGCATGGAGGGGCCGATGACGTCCTCCAGCTTTTTGTCGGTGGTCAGTTCCACCTTGATGCCGGTCTGAGCGGTAAAGGCCTCGGTGACCTTTTTCCACATCTCAGCGCCGTAGCCGGTCTCGATGGCAGCAACCTTGATGGTGACGTCCGCAGCCACTGCGGAAGAAGTAGCGGCAGAAGATGCCGTGCTGGACGCGGTGGAGCTGGCAGCACCACCACAGGCGGCCAGGCCCAGTGCAGCGGCACCCACGCCAGCCACTTTCAGAAAATTGCGACGAGAAATGCGTTTCATAGTGTATCCTCCATCATTTGATCTCGTTCAAACACAGCCGGGGCAAACAGGTTCTGCCCGGGAGGGCTGTGTGTTTTTCTGTCTCCAATATAAGTTTTTTCGTCTTCTCGAACAAGGGGTTTGTTGTTTCTTTTTTTAGAAATCTTGCTCTCCGGAATTTTCTTTCAGCAAAGTCGCTAAATTTAAGAGGTTGCTTTGGGCAAATTGCCTTTGTCTGTAACTTTTTTGACATATTCCAAAGTTTTTCCGGAACAAAAAATAGAGGACCCACTAAAAAACAGGGCTTGCTTTTTTCTCGCTTTCCCTCTATAATGGAAAAAAGCCTACGAGACATCGTATCATTTTGACATTTCTTTTTAATTATCTTGCTTTTATTTTTATGTTTCTTGCATCACTCAAAGGAGCCGTTGTGTTATGAGCACCCAACGCTTTGATATCCAGCACGCCCCTGCCCCCCGGGAGTCCTTCCGGCTGCTGTACATCAGCAAAAGCCGGTTTGGCGGTGACTGGAACAGCACCACCCACACCCACTCCTGCACGGAGCTGTTCTACTGCCTCAGCGGTGAAGGTCAGTTCTACCTTGCCGGGCAGCTGTTTCCGGTAAAGCCCGACGACATGGTCATCGTGAACCCCCAGGTGGAGCACACGGAATTGAGTCTGAACGCTTCACCGCTTGAATATATCGTTCTGGGTGTGGCTGGCATTGAGATCTTATTCGGCAAGGCTGAATCTTCTTATGCTATCTTCAACTGCCGTGCAAACCGGGAACGGATGGTCACTCTGCTGCATATGCTGCTTGCCGAAGCCGACCGCAGTCTGGATGGCTGCGAAACCGTCTGTCAGGACTTGCTGGAGGTGCTGCTGATCTGGCTGGTACGCTGCACAACGCTCTCTTTGCAGGTGGAAGAAACGCCACGGTCTGACAGCCGGGAGTGTGTAGAGATCAAGCGATATCTGGACAGCAACTTCCGGGAGGACATCTCACTTGACCGTCTGGCAGAGATCGCACACATCAATAAGTATTATCTGGCCCACACCTTTCAAAAAGAGTACGGCATCTCTCCCATCACCTATCTGAATTGCCGCCGCATTGAGGAAAGCAAATATATGCTGGGCAATACAGGTTACAGCTTGGCTCAGATCAGCGAACTGATGGGCTTTTCGTCCCCCAGCTATTTTTCCCAGTGCTTCCGCAAAGCGGAGGGGCTGACTCCCAACGAATACCGCCGTCAGGTACGGCAGGGACAACGCCCTGCCCCGGCAAAACGGCATGAAAGATAAAAAGAAACATTGATTCTGAAGGCAATGCCTGGAGAGCCTATGATTTTGTAGAGAATACCGTCTGTCTGCAACAGGTCGGCTGTGAGGCAGACTTCCGCACTGTGCAGAAACACTGGGCAAGTTCCAGAACCAGCTGGCCGATTATCCTGCTTCTACCCTCCACGAAACCATTGCCCGTTTTCACGATACGCCCAACCGTTACGCAAACTTTGAAAAAGCCCTTGCAGCCGATGCACTGGGTCGAGCCAAAACCATTGCGCCGGAGATTGCTTTTATCCATGCACGGGAAAAGGACTGCCACGTTCTGCTGGATCAGCTGGCCGCTGGTGAGATCCCGCTGCGTGTCACCCATAATGATACCAAAATCAATAATGTTCTGCTCGATGAAGCCACTGGCAAAGGCATCTGTGTCATTGACCTCGACACCGTGATGCCGGGTCTTTCGGCTTATGATTTCGGTGATTCCATCCGCACCGGTGCCAACGACTGCGCCGAGGATGAACCAGACCAGAGCAAAGTCCACTTTGACCTGCATCTGTATGAAGTGTTTGCCAAAGGCTATCTTTCCACTGCTGGTTCCACCATGCACACAGCTGAAAAAAAGAGTCTTGCTTGGGGTGCTAAGCTCATGACACTGGAATGCGGCATCCGTTTCCTGACCGACTATCTGGAGGGCGACCATTATTTCCATATTGCCCACCCGAACCACAACCTCGACCGTGCCCGCACCCAGTTCACGCTGGTACGACAGATGGAAGATATATTCGATCAGATGACCGCGATCGTCTGCCCGGACAATCACTGATTTCGCAATCTCCTCCATTCGGATACAGCAAGAAGCATGGATGCTCTCCTTTTTTGGGGGGCATCCATGCTTCTTTTTACAGCTTATCCCTACACACCCATCAAATCGTCCTTTGAGGACGCCGGGAGCGTTGAGGACATGATGCTGTACACCGAGCTGGAAGCTGCGGTACACGCAATGATCCAGCGGCTGGAATATAGCTTCACGTTCAACCCCAGCCTGCTCACCATCCCGAAGCGTAAACAGCAGGTTACTGAAATCCTGAAAGAAGCCGAAACGTACATCTGGAGGATCAAGGAGGAAATGCGATGCGCCTGAAAGACAACAACAATCCCTTCATCCATGTCAACCCGCCGTACCAGCTCATGGTCATCCACAGCAGCAAGCTGGTCTACCCCCGCGAACTGTACCAGCGTGGTGTGGAGCGCAAGCGTGTGGAACTGATTGCCGCCAACTTCAACGAGTATGTGGCAAACGAGCCGAAGGTCAGTTTCCGCAACGGTCAGTTCATCGTAACGGATGGGCAGCACACCATCGAGGGGCGCATCCTCCGCAACGGCGGCAAGGATCTGCCGATCCTCTGCAAGGTGTACACGGGCATGACCGTGGAGCAGGAAGCCCTGCTCTTTGCCGAGCAGAACGGCTTTTCCGCTCCGCTGACTGCTGGCATCAAGCTCCGCGCCAAGGTCGTAGGCGGCGATGCTATTTCCAAGGCGTTTCTCGCAGCCACCAACCGGGTGGGGTTGAGTCTCAATTATGACAGCCAGCAGCTGACCGATTACCGTATCGGCTGCGTTGGTACGGCTTTCCGGCTCTACAAGCAGATGGGCGAACCGCTCTACTGTGAAACGATGCGGCTCATCGTGGCAGCATGGGAGGGCAAACCCGATTCGTTCCGGGCCTCTGTTCTGAAAGGCATGATGCACTTTGTGGAACTGTACCACGGCGAGTTCAGTGAAGAACGGCTGCTCCGTGCGCTGCGCAGCATCCACCCGGTCGATATTTACCGCATCGGGCAGGACGACCCCGCAAAGCTGCGCGGATGGAAAAAATACGTTTTCCCCATCTACACCGCCTACAACGGCAAGTGCAGAAAAGACGCGCTGCCGATGAAATTCTGACATTCACAGGCATTCCTCCCATATACACAAGGGGCATCCGCAAACCACAGATGCCCCTTGTTACATATCAAAGTACAATATATAGTGTTCCAGTATTCATTCAACACAATATATAGAGAAAAGAGGTATTCTATGCGCTCTCAGTTCACTTCGTATGAGCAGCTTCCCATCACCCTGACAGCCGATCATATCGCTGCTGCGCTGGGCATCTCCCGCGCCAACGCTTACATCCTGCTCCGTTCGGACGGTTTTCCCACGCTCCACATCGGTAAGCGGATGGTCGTACCCAAAGACCGTTTTCTTCAGTGGATTAGCGACAGCGTAAACAGCTGATCTGACATCCTTGATTCAAGAGGTTTCTTTTTCTATACTATTCCCGAAACGACTTGACATCAGGAAGGAGGCAATATGCCAAGCAAACGTTCACACGGCGAGGGTACGCTTCGCCACCGCAGCGATGGTCGCTGGGAATTACGTATGATGGACGGCTACCAGAAAGATGGTTCGCCGCGCTTCAAGACCTTCTATGGCAAGACCCAGAAGGAGGTCAAGCTCAAACTGAAAGAGTATCAGGATGCGCTTATCAGCGGTGTCCAGTTGGACACGATCCTGTA
>ENA-OQAA01001083-OQAA01001083.1-human-gut-metagenome-genome-assembly--contig:-NODE-1083-length-15315-cov-1.989400_pt1 | contig 15315 bp, 21 predicted proteins | sample MGYA00242489_ERZ504515 | MGnify/ENA primary metagenome ERZ504515 (study PRJEB26092, sample SAMD00036237) | human gut metagenome | host: Homo sapiens | study: EMG produced TPA metagenomics assembly of...
TCTTCCCGTTCCTCTCGGATCAGGGCAGGAACGTGTTCCTCTCCGCCGGCCTGTCCGCGCTGGCAGGCTATGAGAGGGTAAACCGGAACGGCAGGCTCCTTTATGACGGGGCGACCCTGCTGCACAAGGGGGCCTTCATCTACGGCTTCGCCCCGGCATTCGAGATGGAGGCGTACCTGACCGACCGCTGGGCTTTTCTTTTCAATGTCCGGCAGCGTGTCTTCTTCGGATCGTCCGTAGGGCATTTCCATACGGTAGTGGCCGTCGGACTGAAATATATCATCGATTAATCTTTTAAGAACTGGAAACAATGAAAACAGGAACATTCATCATGGGATGTGCGCTGGCTCTGCTGGCGTGCACCCTTGCCGGCTGCGACGACCGTCTGGAAGTGCGGCAGGCATACGACTTCTCGCTCTCTTCCTGGTACCTGCAGGAAGGCATCGCACCCGACGAGACGGTGGAGATCCGTCTGACGCTTGACCGCGAGGGGGATTACCGGGAGGCCCGTTACCGCATCGGATACATACAGCTGGAGGGTGACGGCGAGGTGTTCGCCGCGGACGGAACCAGGCTGGTGAACCGCGAGCTGACGGAACTCTCCGGCATCGCGGGGCTGGACACGACGGACATCCGCCGCCAGGTGTTCACCCTTTTTTACCGGAACACGGGAGAGGACAATCCCGGGATCCGCTTCGTGGCGGTGGACAACTTCAGAGTGGAACGGACGCTGGACATCCCGTTCTCCATTGAGGACAAGGCAAATATGGATACAATCAAATAAAGAAAGACGGGAGCTATGACGGAACAGGAGAAATACGGCATAGAGCAGTTGTCGGAATATCTGGAAATGCAGATAAGGATCAAGGACGGGAGAATCAAAAGGTACAAGGAGCAAATGGATTCCGACTTTCTTTATTATTTCGCATGGGCGGGCAAGGACCTGTTCAAGGAGCATTACATGGTCGGGAAATATAAAGAACTCCGCAGATTCTCAAGGAGGCGGAGAGTCCCGAAGCCGTGCAGGATTATCTTCAGAGAGAACGCGGGAAATGCCTCGAAAAACTGGTTGACGGCGAAATTTATACCCATTATTCGGAAGATATCTTCAATCTGGCACATTCTTATAAGACGGAATGCCGCCAGCAGCTCATCCGGGATTACAACGGGTTCGGGCAACTTCTCTCGATGAAGTCTCCCCGAAAGGAGGTGAAAGCAAGAACAGGGCCGGAAACAATGAAAAAGAAGTCGAACGGATTAAAAATGTAAAGCATGAGACAGGACAATTGGAATATTGAACAGCTCCGGCAGTCGCTGGACAGGAAAATTGCCGGTACGGAAGAACGGATACGCAAGGGGCTGGAAGAGGCGAAAAAGGACTATTCCCGTTTCTTTGAATGGCAGGCGGACGATGTGTACAAGGCAGGCCGCCTGCGTGATTACTACGGCGTGTTCCGCAACAAGGTGAACGGGACGGATGATGTGGAGGAACTGCAAAGGTACTTCAAGGATATCGTAAGATACCAGCAGGAAAGGCTGTTTGCCAATCCGCCCGCAAGGAACAGCACCAGCCCGATGGCAAACATGGCGCATACCCTGTCATTGGAATGCATGCAAAGGCTGATTCAGGACTGTCAGGGATTCTTGCATACTCTTTCCCTCAAGGAACCGAAAAGGGAAATGAAAGAGGCAAAACGGGCAGCCTGTGAAGAAAAAGTCGAACGGATTAAAAAGATAATAAATGGTACGACAGAATCCCAACGTTACAAGATTGATGGAACGTCTGGACGCTACGATGGAAGTGTTGGACGGGAAGATCCAGGAAGGCACGGCAAGGTCCAATGCAAACTACCTTTCTTTCTTTGAAGACAAGTCTGAGGAGTTATACAGGCTGTATTATATGTATAAATGCTTAAATGACCTGCGTTCCAATATAAGAAAACTTGAGACACCGCAGCAGATTCAGGAATACATACAGCGAAGAAGGAATGTCTGTATGGATAAACTGCTGGAACAGGACATCTCTGCCGGAAGTACAAGCCCGATGAGCAATCTGGCCCATACACTCCGGCTCGAGTGTTCGCAGCAGCTTATCCGTGAATATGACCTGTTTATCCGTTTCCTTACCGCGACACCGCGACAGAGGCAGGAAGAGGAGTGTATTTCAAAAGTCAACCGGGATAAAGCCCGGAAGGGAGGATTAAGATTATAGTAAAAGCAATGAAACAGGTAAAGAGAATGTCTGTTTGAAGAGGAAAGGCAATACTATGCCTGCTTGTGATGGCACTGTTGCCGTCAGGGCTGACTGTCAGCCTGTCGGCACAGTCTGTAAAGATGCGACAGGAACCGGATCCGGTAAAATTTGAGCTTGCAGTCAATCTTATAAAAAAATTCGAAAGTCTTCATGGTAAGGATAAATTTCCCTACTACGGATTTGGACACAGGTTATTACCAGGCGAAAATCTGTCCTACGACATGACGGAGGCGGAAGCGGAGGCACTGCTGCGTAGGGATCTCATGAAACGCTACGCATTGTTCCGAAGCTACGGCAAGGATGCACTTCTTTTAATGGTTTTGAGCTACAATGTGGGGACATCGGCAGTGCTCGGCTATGGGAAACGCCCCAAAAGCCGCCTGCTCCGGAAGCTGGAAGCCGGAGACCGTGACATATACAGGGAATACATTTCCTATTGCCACTACCGGGGACGGAAGGTCGAATCAATAGAAAGACGCAGAAAAATGGAATTTTTACTGCTTTATGAGAAATAAAAAAACGAAGGGAGAGCATACGCCATTTTGCTGTGCTCTCCCTTCTTTCATATATAAGGGTTTCAATACTTCCCGCATTATAAATCCGGTTGTTTATAATGTGGGAGTATGTCATGCCTAATACCCGATATTGAAATTCAGCAGTTGATGGATAAAAAGCCTGCCACGTTCCGTCCATACGGTATGCATGGCCGTTCCGGTTTCTCCGTTCCGGTTTTGCCATACATGCGTATGTGTCCGGGTATATCCTTCCTTATGATATCGGGCGGTAAGCATCCATGTTCCTGACTGGCGGAACTGGACTCCAAGCAATTTCAACCTGTAATTCAGCTCCCTTCCGCTCATTCCAAGTTCTTTGGCTATCTGTGTGGTCGTGTAGGTACTTGCCGAATGCAGGACCTCTTCAAAATATCTTACCTTAGGAGCCTGCCGGCTTAATTTGATGGCGTTCTGCGCGTTTTTCTCTTCCAGTACGGATATATGCCTGTCGCGTTCCTTTATCCTGTTTTCCGCGAGCAACAAGGCCCGTGAAAGCAGTTCGGAGTCGGTTTCTCCCTTTATGTCAAGCAGGTATCCGCCTTCTTTTAATGTTCGTGGGACGAGGTCGTCAAAGATCCAGCTTTCAAACCTTTCAGCCGAGGGCAGACGGCTTCCGGCTATAAGCCTGTACACGTTCCCTTCATCTATGAACTTGATTTTCTGACGTCCGCCCGTGGTAGGGATGTCGTGAACGCAGACTCCCTTCTGTTTACAGTGCCGGTCTATGGCATCCCTTGTATTGACGTATCCCAATGATGCGGCGACATCCTTTGCGCAAAACCATATTTTGCCGTCCTTCTCGACTGTCCGGATTTTACCGAACTCAGGATGTTCCGCTATAACAAATGTATGCATGCTGTCTATTATTTATAAGTTGATTCTATCGCTTTGAATATCTCATGGATTACCTGGGGGGACGATGGCGTTTCCATATCCCTTGACGGACTGCTGCCGCCAGGAAGAAAAGGTAATACCGTCCAATTGACGGGGAACCCCATCATCTCGGCCACAAACAGGGGATTGAGTTGGAAACTCCTCCCAGTCCGGGCAAAGAAATCGGGAAGGCTGCCCTGATGCGGGTTCTTCCCCTTCCTTTTGAAATTTTCCAAGGTCGGCGCGCCCTTCCAGTCCCTTGCAGTCGGTGTCGGGAGCAGCCCGTGGAAGTCCAGGAAGTCCGTCAGGCCGTTGGGGTTCTTCTCCCTGTCCTCCGTCTCGTGCATCGACACGCGCCCCTGACGTTTCCAGCGTTCCACCCGCTGCCGGTGGTGTATCTCCGTCGCTGTCGGGGTGGGCAGCAGCATCTCGCGGATGATTTCCGGAAGACCCTTCTGGAGACAGTTCGGTCCCCTCGGGCTGTAATCCCTCGCCATCGGCGTGGGCAACAAACCATATGCGGTCCCTTCTGTGCGGGGCACCGACGGCACAAGCCGGAATAAGCAGCGGCTGGACGGTATATCCTTCACGCTCAAGATCACGGCAGATGGTCTCGACGACGTATTCCTCCCGCTTGCGGTATACAGGCTGATCCTCTCCGAATAGAGAGGGCTGACATCCCACGTGAGCCGCCTTGCCGGGCTGTACCATCGTGAGGATGCCACCAACGTTCTCACCAACAATCCAACCGGGCCGGATCTCGTGAATGGCACGGAGCATGTGAGGCCAGAGGTAACGGCTGTCCTCCGCGCCCTTTCGCCGGCCGGCAACGGAAAAGGGCTGGCATGGGAAACCTCCTGTGAGGATGTCGATCCGTCCCCTTCATCCCCGAAAATCCGTAGTTGTAATATCCGTATAACTTTCTGCATGGCTGAACCAGTAATTTAAAATTCGGTTACAAAACTCATCTATCTCACAATGGAAGGCGTTACGCATCCCATTCATTCGGCGGCAAGATCCGCCGCACCAAACCCGCTGAACAGCGAGGCATGTACCAACTGTCTCATATTGAATCCTATTAATCGGTTAATGAATCCGTTACATTTCCTGTCTCTTTTTTCACCGGAACGGTTATCGCCATTCCGTCGATCTTGCGGTATATCTTTCCCATCTCCAGCATGTTCTTTAACCGCAGGATATCCGTAATCTCGTAGACGGTTATACCATTCTGCACGCTGAAACGGATATATCCCTTCTGACGTTGTGTCTCCACTTCCTCACGGGTCATCTGGAGAAGCTCGCAGATCTCCTCCAGCGTGAAGGTCAGTTGAACTTCCTTGACGGTATGCGCATAGGTCAGGATACTCAGTATCTGCAGGCATTTACGGTGTGCCTTGACAAGGGCGGCAAACTTGTTCCGCTCGATCATGATGTACTTACTTTGATTTTCCATTCTTCTTATTATTAATTGTTATTGGTTCCTGTTCTTCGAGGGCTTCCGGCAGGCGGCCGTGCCATATTCCTCCCGGAGGAACTTGTACACGTCGAATGCCCAGAAGTACACCTTGCCGCTGATCTTGAAGGACGGCAGCTTTCCCGACATGCGCCAGCGTATCAGTGTCCGGTCGCAGACTTTCAGCTGGAGACGCATGTCGCGGCTGTCCAGCATCTGCTTGCCGTTGAAATTACTAAGTGCTTCCAACTCCATTTCCAGACGGGCGATGAGCTTGTTCTGACGCTCGAAGCATCCTTCGATCATCTGCCTGAGCTCCATGATTTCATTCTTGCCTTCTTCCATTTGTCGGTTGTTTTTAGTTCGATACTGTTTTTGTCTTTCTTCGCCTGCAAAGTTTGGGAAAATCGGAGGGTGAACATAGGGCTGACGGATACCGCCAGCCCCATATTTTGCCAGTAAATCATTATGTATCAATGATGTATTTTTTGAAGTTTTTTGAGAGGGTAAAACCCTATTACCGGGAATAAACTATTCGGAGGAGAGGTAATACAGTAAAAAGAGGATATCTTACGGATGGCAATAAAAAAGGAGACCAAGTCCGAAATAGGACTGATCTCCCTTGAAAATCTCGCATAAAAACTTGCTAAGGTCAAGTAAATTAACTACTTTTGTAGCTGAAGAGTTATTTGAGGTTATGCAGAAAAACGCAAGCAAGCGATGGATTTTCGTCACCTAATCGTTACCTGCCTATTTTCTATGCTCCGCTTATCTTTTGAAACTCAAAAAATTAAAAAGAACTACGCTATTTTCAATGTTAACATCGAGAGCTTTTCATCCAAACGCCGAAACAAACACAGGCACACGCCGAAACGTTTTTTGAATGACCGGGATTCAAAATCCAGCGCCTTTCCCTGTTTTCATTTTTTAACTATGCATATAAAAAAAAGACATTATGCATACAGTTTTTCATTTTTATAGATACATTTGTCAATACTTAATCTTCAAGCAAGGAATGAATCCATAACACAGACCAATTTTTGCTAAAAGCGTATTGAAATTTGTATAAAACCAACTAAAAATAATAGCTATGACTCGTACAATTCAAAAATACGGCCTTTCCTGCCTTATATTTATCGTTGTTTATTGTCTAATTTATTTCACTACTCAGGCTATGAGAATGAATGAACAAGGAAGCCTGTTTCTGAGCGTATTTTCAAGACTTTTCCTTTCGGCCAACTCCAAACTGATTTTTGAGACAAAATAGTCTCAAAAACCACAAGGTATAAATAGTAATATTCTATAAAACAACACCTTATATCAGGATATTTAAAAATCTGGAACAATTACAAGAGTTTTTTTCTCTTACGGTAAAGGGTCCATTATGGACCAGTGGACCCATGGACCCAAAATGACGCTGCTGACAAAGTCTTCATTCGGCTTTGCCAAGGGAACTAATTGTCATTATTTTTTAAATCCCCAAGAGATACGACTATGCTTTTATCCGGAAAGCAGGTTTCCGGATATGCAGCCAGTAAGCAGTCAGTACCAGAATGCCTGTCAGCACCCAGGATATCGGATAAACCATCATCAGCACATCATATCCTTTCCACAACGGAGACACGACATACACCCAGACTACCCGGAGCAGACAGGTTCCGAAAACCGTCAGCAGAGCCGGAGTCAGTGATTTGCCCATCCCCCGCAAGGAAGAGCCGGCAATCTCGTAACTGCTGGCAATGAATTGCAGAGCCAGTACAATGTGCATACGGATAGCTCCATAATGGTGTACCATCGGTACGTCCGAGAAGAATCCCAGAAAGAAATTGTCCTGCCAGGCAAAAAGCCAGTTAAAGGCGGCACAAAAAGCAACACTTTGAAGCCATGCAGATCCAGAAGATCCGATGTACGCGATCCATTTTTCCGGCTCCGTAATTCTGGGCAATGAAACTGATCGCAGCTCCGTTGAATCCCTGAATAATGAAATAGCAGTAGTACTCAAAGTTGACTGCTGCAGCCGACCCGGCAATGGCATCGGCTCCGTAACTGTTAATGGATGACTGCACCACCACATTGGAGATCGAGAAAATCATGCCCTGGATGCCAGCCGGCACACCGATTCGCAGCATACGGCTTAATTCCGAGGAATAAATCTTCATCCGGTCAAAATGCAGACGGAACGGTTCCTGTTCTTTCCGCAGCAACCGGATGATCAATGTAGCACTCACCGCATTGGCTATGCCCGTTGCTACGGCTACTCCGGCTACCCCCATCTGAAATCCAATGACAAACAAAAGATTAAGCAGGGTGTTGATTACACCGGCAACCACCAGAATATATAACGGACGCCGCGTATCGCCCATGCTGCGCAAAATGGCTGATCCGAAATTAAATGCCATGATAAAAGGCATTCCCAGAAAATAAATCCGCAAATAGATCACGGCCTGATCCAGTACTTCCGGGGGAGTTCCCATCCAGGTCAGTATCGGCCGGGCAGCTACCTGTCCCAATACCAGCAGGAATAATCCGCTCAGGACAGCCACCAGCTGAACCGTACTGATGGAGCGGCGTATACTCCGGTCATCCTGCTGTCCGATGTGGTTGGAAATAATCGCACAGGCTCCCATGGAGATCCCCATAAACAGGTTGATGAGTAATCCGATGACTGGTGCGTTACTTCCAACAGCTGCAAGGGCTTCACTTCCGACAAAGTGTCCCACTACAGCCACATCGACTGAATTGAAAAGTTCCTGTAACAGACTGCTGGCTGCCAGCGGAAGGGCAAACACCAATATTTTCCTGAACAACGGCCCGTTCAGCATGTCAATTTCATTGCTTCGGGAACCTTGATTAACCTTGCTATCCATCTTTTTTTACCTTAATCCAAAATGCGCGGCAAAGTTACAGTAAAATCGGGAATGCCTTCCGATAAAAAGCATTTTTAATACACTCTTACCTCTCCACTGGCTGCATCTCCCCTCTGAAGGCTGCCAATTTTACAACCATTTCTTTCTGATTACGCATAACAAGCAGCTTTCCGGATTTTCCTGCATATTCTTCTAAAAGCTGTTTGAAAGAAGCAGCCGTAGAAATCTCTTTCCCGCCAAATGACAGCAATAAATCTCCCGACCGAAGCCCCAGTTTATAAGCTTCAGATTCTGCTGGAACACGGTCAAGCGCCATACTGGCTGACTGAATTTGGCTCCATAGGCCGAAAGCTCTTCACCTTTCACTTCTTTCAGAACAGCTCCCAGCCAGGTATATTCCGCAGAAACCTCATCCTGAATTTGCAGGACTATTTCGGGTATGTCAGGGGTACGGGCCAGCTTTTTCAGCTTTTCACTCTTCACTCCAAAATCGGTCATATCGAAATTGCGGAAACCAATCTTAAAAGCAGGAGACTCCGGTCTGACTCTGAAATCTCCCTGACCGGGATTTACAAACAGGGGATCTGCCGAAACGGAATGTGCATCAGCTCCATGAGCCGCAAATTTTCTCATTGCTGCCTGACCGGTTGCAAACAGATTATAGTCCAGTTCCTTTCCCCACCGGTCTGATTCTCCCAATGCGCTATTCATCACAGCAGGCTTATAGGCAGTAAACACAATATTATGCTTGAATACATCGTCACTGTTACGTACCAGACATGTGGATGCAGCGAGTTGTTCAGTATAATATTATTTGTAGCCACACGATCATAACCTTCACGCATTTTCAAACCACCGTTGAGAAGCAGGTTGCAATAGATCCGATAAAAAGAAGAACCGTCATCCAGTCAACATCCCAGCCATGATCACAACGCCAGCGGTTATAACGCAGTACATTAGGTTCCAGAACATCCCAATATTGCATATCCGGATGAAGAGCGACCTGATCGGATATGGTCACCACATCGGGAGTCCAGAAACGGTCACGTCCCCATGAATTAAAACTTCCGTGGTCTCCTGTCTCAAGAACCGTATTAAACACATCGCAGAATTCGATGATATGCCCGCCAAAGGTACCTTCGTTAATATTGATACCTGCACGCGGTACATCATAAATAGAACAATGACTCACGCGGATACGCTGTGACATGGAAATCTGTACCGGAGCCGTCTGTTTTTCATCACGTCCTGTCATGGTTATCAGGCAATCGTCTACCCAACAATCCTGAGGATAATTATCTCCCAAAGGACCGGGAGTCATATCCATCGTCTCGTAGTTCTGATTGCCATAACGAAACAGCGGGCTGCGGACCATGTCAGGATCTCCCACGAAAACAATCCCGTTGGCACCGCTGTGATGAATGTAACATCCTCTGACTGTCAGATAACGATTATAGTTATTCACAAAAATCGTATTCCCTCCCAAATGGTCAAATTCACAATTTTCAACCGAACACTCCTCTGCACCGTTGAAAACGATGGCTCCGCCTGATACATGGTCCAGTCTGAGCGCAATAATTGCTCTTTATTTTCCATAAAGGTCCGGGCTGTATGCTTAAAGGTAAGTCCCTGCAGATGAATTCCCCGTACAGGATTCTCCTTCGTTCCGTTGAATTCAATCAAATGTTTCAGACGTACAATTTCCACTTTAGCCTCATCCAGATCGATCTCCGGCAAAGGCATATAGTATAACACCCGTTGCGGAATTAAAATAGCGCATATTTAACTCGGCCAATGGGCTTTTCATTTTTGTAGTTAATATATTGGAGGATTGTAAGTGCGCTAATCTTCCCGATAATCCGGGCAAACAATCCATCCGTATCTTTCGCATAATTCCTTATAATCATGAACTGGTCACACAATTGCGAGAACAGGGTTTCGATTCTTTTTCTCGCCTTGGCAAAAGCCAGAAATACAGGCTTCCATTCTTTCAGGTTGCACCTGCATGGTACCTCCAGCCTGATATTGGCGGTTTCAAACAGATCCAATTGCACTTGGGCACTTATATATCCTTTGTCCCCTATGACTGTACAATTACTATAGTCCACCTTCACATCCTTCAGGTAATGAATGTCATGCACACTTGCCTTGGTGAGGTCAAAGGAATGGATAACACCACTTAACCCGCAGATCGCGTGGAGTTTGTATCCGTAATAATACATGCCTTGTGATGCACAGTATCCGATTGACGGTGCTTTCTCAAAATCCTTCTTTCCCATACAGCAACGCTTGGAACGGGCAATGCGACATACTTCTACCGGCTTCGAATCAATGCAGAAATAGTCTTCGCCTCCATCCATTTCTGAGGCCATTCTTTCTCGGATTGCATTACATAGGGACGAAGTAATTTTACGCCTATCATTGTATTGTCTGCGGGATATAAGGTTAGGTATTTCCATTCTATACTCCTGTAGCTTTGCAAACAACAATGACTCACTGTCAATTCCAACAGCCTCTGATGTCATGTTCAAAGCCACCACTTCAAGGTCTGAAAATTGGGGAACTACTCCTCTTCTTGACACATTTCCTGATTCATTGACTAAATTGCCGGCTATTTGCTTGCATATGTTCAGGATTTTTGCGAATATTGTATATAGGTTGTGCATACGATATTTGTTTATTAAAAGTTTTGCTACCTTTAATTTACTAAATATCAATAATATGCACAACTTTTTATACATAAATCTTTTATCAATTTAATTCCGCCAACAGGTAAGGTTACTTTTTCAATACCTGGAAGCGATGGACTCTCCAGCTTTCCTATGCCTATACCCGAAGCAGGGAATGGTTCGACGACCTGAAAGAACAGGGCAGGCTTCCTTCCCTCTATGACATTCCCCACCAGATAGGAGGTGCATTATCCTGTCAGCTGACGAAACGTGCCAGTGTATCCTTAGGCGGTCTGGTACGCTCCGGAAAAGTCACAGACCTCGACCAAAACTTTGACCCTCTTCCGCAAGAAGATTTCCGGAAGGTACGCGAACCGATGAATTACCGGGTAGATGCCAGCTATACTTATAAAAAAGAATTCAGGACAGGAAGATTACTGCTTTTCCGTGCAGGGCTATACAACATCGTAGGAAACCCGCCTGAAGAAGAAATACTGAATTTCCATTCCGTACACTGGCACCGGAACTGTCTTCCGTACGGTTCCATCAGCTTTAAGTTCTGAATATACTTCCGAAATCTGACAGTTTTACTGTCCAGAGCGGGTATTTGTGTAAAATTTTTCCCTTTACTACAAGACTTTGATTATAAATTGTTACTTTTGGGGCCTGAATCTAAAAATTTACATATTATGATTACATTTACCCTTTGCCTGCTGGCACTGATCATCGGATACTTCACTTACGGAAAACTGGTGGAACGTATCTTCAAGCCAGACAACCGCCAGACTCCCGCTTTAGTTCATCCAGACGGAGTAGATTACATGGTTCTTCCTACATGGAAGATCTTTATGATCCAGTTTCTCAACATAGCAGGAGTAGGTCCTATCTTCGGAGCCATTATGGGTGCTATGTTCGGAACAGCTTCCTACCTGTGGATTGTTCTGGGTTCCATATTTGCCGGTGCGGTACACGACTATTTTTCGGGGATGCTCTCACTGAGAAATGACGGAGAAAGCCTGCCGGAAATAGTAGGCCGTTACCTGGGAAAATCCACCAAACAGATCATGCGAGCCTTCACGGTCATTCTGATGATGCTGGTCGGTGCCGTGTTTGTTGCCTCACCGGCAGGACTTCTGGCAAAGCTTACTCCGGAATCACTGAACGTAACCTTCTGGATTATCGTCATTTTCGTCTATTATATTCTGGCCACTCTTCTGCCATTGACAAAATTATCGGAAAAGTATATCCCTTATTTGCCATTGCCCTGATCTTTATGGCACTGGGATTATTAACCATGCTTTATGTGAACGCACCCGAATTGCCGGAATTATGGGATACCCTGGAAAATACGCATCCTCATGCGGAAACAACCCCCATCTTCCCGATGATGTTCATCACAATTGCCTGTGGAGCCATTTCCGGTTTTCATGCAACTCAAAGCCCGTTGATGGCACGCTGCATGCGCAGTGAACGTCATGGACGTCCTATCTTCTACGGAGCAATGATCACGGAAGGCATCGTAGCCTGATCTGGGCCACTGTAGCTACCTATTTCTTCCATGAAAACGGTATGGGCATCAGCGATGCTTCTGTCGTTGTGTTTGATATCAGCAAAGAATGGTTAGGTACAGTCGGAAGTATTCTGGCCATCCTGGGAGTTGTTGCCGCACCGATCACAAGTGGAGACACCGCTTTCCGCTCTGCCCGCCTGATCGTTGCAGATTTTCTGAACTTTGAGCAGAAATCCATGAAGAGCCGCCTGTATATCTGCGTGCCATGTTCTTCCTTGCCAGCGGATTACTTCTGTACAGCTTACGGGATGCCGACGGATTTCAGGTCATCTGGCGATATTTTGCATGGGCCAATCAGACCCTGGCCGTATTCACCCTGTGGACAATAACCGTATGGCTGGTACAGGAAAAGAAAGGATATTCCTTCCTGGTCACCTTCCTGCCCGCCCTTTTTATGACGACCGTCTGTGCAACCTATATCTGCATTGCTCCGGAAGGTTTCGGAATCGGTAAAAACCTGATTCCCATCCTCTCACCCGTCTTTCTGATCATAGCAGCATTATGGTTCTATTTCTGGTATACCCGACACAAGGCCCATTCCTGAATCCGGCATTGGAGTAAAATGGCTTCCGACAACATCTTTTAAATATGGCAACAGCCATCTTTTGAAAAAGATCCCCTATTTTTACGTCCTGAAAAGCCATACATTTTATTAACCCCAGGATTTCATGAGTCAGAAAACACTGAAATCTCTTTAAACCAATTATTTATGTATAAAAGATTACTCCTTTCCGGATTGGCTCTTACCACACTCGCTTCGTATGGAACCGAATCTGCAGCTCCCGCCAAAGACAAACCGAACATCATTATGTTTCTGGTTGACGACATGGGATGCAAGATACCTCAGTTCCTTTCTACAACAATCAGACCAGCAATCTGAACACCCGCTTCCAGACTCCCAATATGGAAAGACTGGCCAGGATGGGGGTGAAATTTACGGAAGCCTATGCCTGCGCCATATCTTCTCCAACCCGATGCAGTCTGATGTCCGGAATGAATGCTTCGCGTCACAGAGTAACGAACTGGACCCTGGAACTCAACCAGCAAACAGATGCTACAAGCGATGTCATATCTCTGCCTTCATGGAATTATAACGGCATCCAGCCGGAAGGGGCAGACAGCATCAGCAATGCAACTCCGATCACTTCCCTTCCGCAAGTGCTGAAAGACAACGGATACAGAACCATCCATTGCGGAAAAGCTCACTTCGGTGCAAGAACCACTCCCGGAGAAGATCCGGCCCAGATGGGATTTGACGTAAATATTGCAGGAGGGGCCAATGGAGCTCCGGGAAGCTATCTCGGAACCAGGAACTTCGGAGAAGGATCGCGCTTTGCGGTTCACGGACTGGAAAAATACTACGGGAAAGACATATTCCTGACAGAAGCTTTAACGCTCGAAGCGATCAGGGAAATGGATGAATCGGTTCAGATGAAACAGCCTTTCTATCTGTACATGTCACACTATGCAGTCCATTCTCCCTACGATGATGACGCACGTTTCAGCGGAAAATACAGAGGAAAAGAAGACAAGCAGCTCAACGCTCCCCTGAATGAAAGCGAAGCCCGATATGCGGCCCTGGTAGAAGGCATGGACAAAAGCCTGGGAGACATTCTGGATTATCTGAATTCGAAACCCGAAGTAGCACAGAATACCATAATCCTGTTTATGTCTGACAACGGAGGACAAGGACTGAACAACGTACGTCAAGGTGTTGAAAACCGGGATCAGAACTATCCGGCACGCGCCGGTAAAGGCTCTGCCTTCATGGGAGGAGTCAGAGAACCCATGATGGTGTACTGGCCCGGAGTAACCCGGCCCGGCACCGAATGCGCACAGAGAGTTATCATCGAAGACTTCTACCCGACGATTCTGGAAATGGCCGGAGTCAAATCCTACAAAACCAGACAAGTCATTGACGGAGTCAGCTTTGCAGATGCTCTGAAAGAACATCGCATCAATCCGGACCGGACACTCATCTGGCACTTCCCGAACCTTTGGGGAGAAACCCAGAACAAGGAAGAAGGTTACGGAGCTTACTCTGCTATCCTGAAAGGAGACTATCACCTCATCTATACCTGGGAAACCAGACAACTCCGCCTTTACAACGTGAAGGAAGACATTGGCGAACAAAACGACCTGGCACAATCCATGCCGGATAAAGTGAAAGAACTGGCCAAAGAACTTTCTGACTACCTGAGAGCCAGAGATGCCCAGAGACCAACATTGATCCAGACCAACAGTCTGATTCCTTATCCCGACGAAAAGTAAGGACCAATCCATAGGATTCAAAAAAACGGCAGAAGTTCAGAACACGACTTCTGCGTTTGCTTACCTGAAAACAATACAGACATCTTCACAGATATCACTTTACCATTCAAACAGGCATATCTAGAGGTGTTTACAAACAATAATCATCCGCTTTTTCACAAAGACAAAATAAAGATTTTCTTCAAACACAAGCAAGCAAAATCGACCAATGTCCATGAAAAGCCCACGAATGCAAACAACTCTCCAACGAATCTTTTTTCACCGGCTTCCATCCTCTCCTTCTATTCATGCCACCCACTCCGCGCCATAATGACATGACAGATTATCATCAAAAACGACAGAAAATCATCCCACCGAAATGGTCCTGAATTTGTATAATCGTAAAACGAAAAATAAGAGAAAGGAGGTTCGCACTACAGATCAGTCAACACAGATTTACTAAAGAATAAACATCCTCTACCCAGGAATAGAGTTCTAAGATTCAACAAAACAAGATAACTTCATAAAAGCAAGATTATATGACTACTCCAGACACAAAAACTACAGAAGATAAATATATCGGCGTACTGACTTCCGGTGGAGATGCTTCAGGTATGAATGCTGCCATCCGGGCTGTCACACGCAGCGCCATTTCAACGGATTCAAGGTAAAGGTATCTACCGGGATATGAAGGCTGGATCACAGGTGAAATCAAAGGAACTGACCACAGAAACGGTCAGCAACATCAATCCAGCGGGGAGGAACCATCCTGAAGACAGCGCGTTCACAGGCATTCATGACCCCGGAAGGACGGAAAAAAGCCTA
>ENA-OQAA01001084-OQAA01001084.1-human-gut-metagenome-genome-assembly--contig:-NODE-1084-length-15311-cov-13.695666_pt1 | contig 15311 bp, 19 predicted proteins | sample MGYA00242489_ERZ504515 | MGnify/ENA primary metagenome ERZ504515 (study PRJEB26092, sample SAMD00036237) | human gut metagenome | host: Homo sapiens | study: EMG produced TPA metagenomics assembly of...
CGTCCGAACCGATCAGCTCGCCCTCGCGATCGAAGTCCGTGGCGATGATGACGCTGTCGGACTTTTTGGCGAGGTTCTTAAGCGAGCGGATGAGCTCTTTCTCGGCCGGAAGCTTAATGACGGCGCCCAGGTGAGATAGGGCAGGCTCTCGAGCTTCCAGCCCTTGATGGAAATGCCATCGGCAAGGAACGGCTTGCGCTTGGTGTCGTACGGCGGGCGGGCCAGGCCATCGGGCATATCGGCCGGCAGCATTTCGCCGTCCTCCGTGACCGAATACCAGCAACTTTTATCGAACAGCACACTGTCGCAAAAATCGGGTGCCAGGATGTGACCGGCAAGGCCGATCGTCACGCACTCCTCGCCCTTCCACTCAAAACGGTAGATGGCGGTGTTGTACACCTTGTCCTTTTTGGGCTTGCCCGTGGACAGACGCTCGGCGATCTGACGCGCGGCGTCGTTTTTCTCAGCGATGATGAGCTTCAAAAGAGGCTCCTATCTCGTGTGTCTGCGGCTGCGCCCGCCCTCTTGGCGGCCGACTTACGCCCTTGCTTGCTCAATCTGCCCGATGAGCCAATCGCACCAGGCATCCATGCCCTCGCCCTTGCGCGCGCTCACGGCAAACCGCGGCGCCTGCGGATTGAGGTCATCGAGTGTCTTAGTATACCTATCCATGTCAAAATCGAAAGCCGGGGCCACGTCGACCTTATTGAGCAGCTGCGCGCCGGCGTGCTGGAAGATGCCCGGGTACTTGATGGGCTTGTCGTCGCCCTCGGGCACCGAGAGGATCATGATGGACAGGTTCTCGCCCAGGTCAAAGTCGACCGGGCAGACCAGGTTACCCACATTTTCGATAAAGATGACGTCGATGTTCTCCAGACCGACGGCCTGGTCGAAGGCGTCGACGGCTCCATGATCATGTTGCCCTCGAGGTGGCACAGGCCGCCCGTGTTGATCTGGATGGCGGGCATGCCGGCTTCCTTCATGGTGATGGCGTCGACATCCGAGGCGATATCGCCCTCGATGACGGCACAGCGTAGGCCGGCCTTGTCGCGCAGGCGCTCGTTGGTGCCCAGAATCGTGGTGGTCTTACCCGAGCCGGGGCTCGACAGCACATTGATCACGTAGGTGCCTGCCTCATTAAATCGCTGACGCAGCTGATCTGCCAGGCGCTCGTTGCGCGACAGGATCGGCGACGCGATATCAATCGTTTTCTCGGCCATACTTAGCGCTCCTTACTTTGGCTCCTTTATACCCCATCACCAGATGGCTAGCGGGCTAATCGTCGGGGGTTTCGATTTCGATACTTGCGATATCGAGCTCGCGGCCGTGCAGCAGGCGCACGTTGGCGCCGCCACACTGGGGGCAGCGACAATGGAAACGGTCGTGCTCAAAGACCTCGCCGCAGTCCAGGCACTCGCTTTGTGGATGGACCTCCTCCACGGCAAGCTCGCAGCCGCGCGTGAGCGGGTCCTCGTCGCGAAACGTCCCCCACGCAAAGTCGAGCGCCTCGCGCACGACCTCGGTCATATCCCCGATACGCAGCGTTACCAAAACGGCGCGCGAGGCCCCCGCCCCACGCGCCGCGCGAATCACTGTATCGAGTATGCCGTTGACAATGCCAACCTCGTGCATACCGTTTTACTCCTCGTCGTCCTCGTCGTCCGAGAACAGGTCCAGACGGCTCACGAACAGGCCCTCCTTGCCCTCGCGCGCGGTAATGACCACGCGGGCAATGGCGAGCGAGATCTCGTAGAGCGAAAGCAGGGCACCGTACATAAGGCCCAGCGTAACGGGCGAGCCGTCGGGCGTGATCACAGCCGAGCCCACGAGCAGGCCCACGTACACGTAGCGCCAGGCGCTGCGGAAGGCCGCATAGGACACGATGTGAAAGACGGACAGATAGAAGATGATGAGCGGCAGCTCAAACGCCACGCCAAAGCCGATCATAAAGAGCAGCTCCATGTTGACGTAGTTCTCCAGTCGGGCAGCGCCGTAGCGACGGCCGAGGTCTCGCCGATGAGCCACTCAAAGCCCGCCGGGATGATGATGAAGTAGCAGAAGATGGCACCCAGGAAGAACAGAACCGTCGAGGCGAGCACCGTGGGCACAACCCACTTGCGCTCGTTGGGGCGCAGTGCCGGCAGGAAAAATGCCAGGATCTGCCAGATGATCATGGGCGTGCACATGACCACGGCCATCTTGATGGCCAGCGAGAAGCGCAGGCCAAAGCCGCCGAGCGTGGTGGTGATGTAGAACTTACCGTCCGGCACAAAGGAGCGGATGGGGTCTTCCAGGATATCGAGCACCACAGGCGTGGCGAAATACAGCACGATAGCGGCGGCAAACACCGATACGACCACGATAGTCAGGCGGCGACGAAGCTCTCCCAGGTGATCGAAGAGCGGCATGCGCGCAGGTCCGATCGGCATTACTCATCGCCTCCCTTCGGGCGTCGGCGGCAGCAGCCTCGGCATCGTCCTCGACCTCGAGCTCGCGAGCGAGCTGGTCGACGACGGCCTTGCGTTTGCGGGGACGACGGGCGTAGAGGTCAGCCGTCGTGGGCTCTGCCGGCTCGGGCTCGGGCTCTGCAGCAGGCTCGGGCTCGACGGCAGCAGCAGGCTCTGTACCTCGGCTCATCAACAGCGCTTCGCCCTCAGCAGCACCTCGCTTGCGGCCTTCTCGGCAGCAAGACGGGCGCGACGCTCGGCAAAGGTCTCCTTCTTGGCGGGCGCTGCCGTCTCGGCGGCATCCTCGTCCGCATCGGAATCGTCGTCGGTCGCAGCGGCCTTCTTGGGCTTGACCGGGGCCGACGCGGCCTCGCTCACCGGATCGATAATCTCGGACTGAACAACGGCCGTCATCTTTTCCTGCGTCTCGCGGAACTGACGGATGGCACGGCCGATCGTGCGGCCCATCTGCGGGAGCTTATCCGGGCCAAACAGCAAAAAGCCGAAGACCACGATGATCGCGAGCTCACCCTCTCCAATACCAAACACACATACCTCCAAGGCTCGATGTGAGTCGAGCCCGCACCGCGCCATTCGGCCGGAACTCGTCTATTCATTCGGTCAAGTATAGCGCCCGGACGCAAAACGTCCGAGCGCATCACAAACATATGCCAAACGGCACGCCCTTTTGGGGGCAAAGATTATGCAGCGGTGATCGAAATCTCCTGGTCGACGCCCAACAGCTGAACCACGCGCATCACCGGGGGCTGCACGTTGACGCAGCTAAAACGCTTACCATGATCAGCTGCGTGGTGTGCGGCGCCCACAAGCACGCCAATGCCCGTCGAATCGATGTAGCTCACCTGGCAAAATCGAGCTCAACGGCCTCAGTGGGCTGCTCGAGCGCCAGGTCGATGGCATTGCGCAGGCTATCGGCGTTAGAGATATCGATCTCACCGGTCACCTTAATGGTGTAGAGCTCTGGCGTGGGGTTGGTGGAAATACCCAAATCCATGTATACGCTCCTTTACGTATCGAAAGTGCGGATAGTACTAGGCGCGGACTTGCGGGGCCCTACGCGTTAGGCGCGCTCGGCACGCGCAAGCTCGGCAGCGACGAGCTTGACAGCCAGCACCAGCACATCGAGCGCGGCCTCCAGGTCCTCGACCGTGGGATAGCTCGGCGCGATGCGGATGTTGGTGTCGCGCGGATCCTTGCCATAAGGCCAGGTGGCACCAGCCGGCGTGAGCCTGACGCCCAGGTCGGCACAAAGCGCGGCGACCTTCTGGGCCGAGCCCTCGGGGCCATCGAAACTCACAAAGTAGCCGCCATGGGGATGAGTCCAAGTGGCGCAACCCGTGTTGCCCAAGCCCTCGGTGAGTTTACGCTCAACGGCCTCAAAGCGCGGGCGCAGGAACTCGGCATGCTTTTTCATGTGCTCCTTGACCGCCTCGATGGTGGGAAGGAAACGCACGTGACGCAGCTGGTTGAGCTTGTCGGCGCTGATGAGGCCGGCCTTCAGGCGCTTGGAGAACTCGGCGATAACCGCGGGGCTCGCACCAATAAAGCCGATGCCGGCGCCCGGGAAGGTGATCTTGGACGTCGAGGCAAAGGCCACCACGCGATCCTCGGTGCCCGCCGCGCGAGCGAGGTCAAAGATATTTGCGAGCTCGTCGGTCTCGTCGTACAGGTCGTGCACGCAGTAAGCGTTGTCCCAAAAGATGCGGAAATCGGGCGCGGCCGTGGGCATCTCGACCAGGCGGCGCACAGTGTCCTCGCTAAAGGTGATGCCCGTGGGGTTGGAATACTTGGCACGCACCAGATGCCTTGATGGAATCGTCGGCGGCAACCAGGCGCTCAACCTCGTCCATGTCGGGGCCGTTGTCGGTCATCGCGACGGGGACGTTCTCGATGCCCAAGTCGGCGGTGATGCCAAAGTGGCGATCGTAGCGGGAACGGGGCACAGGAACTTGACCTTCTTGCCGTCGTGCGCGGCCTCGTAGGCGTCCCAGGGCTCGCTGCCGCACGAGCCGCAACGCCAGAACATACCGGCGATGTCATGCTCAATCAGCAAACTCGACGAGCCAGCACGAGCGTCTGCTCGGCAGGGCACCCCAGGAACTCCCCCGCTAGCTTGCGTGCCGAGGGAATGCCCTCAAAGCAGCCGTAGTTGGAGCAGTCGACGTTGCCGTCGTGCAGATCGGCATCGGCATTGAGGATATCGAGCATAGGTCGAGAGATGTCCACCTGGGAGGGCGACGGCTTGCCGCGGGCCATGTCGAGCGCCAGGCCCTTGGCCTTGACCTCGGCGACCTCGGCTTTGAGCGCCTCGATGGCGGCATCGAGTTCGGTGGTTTCCATCTTCTGGTAGATCGTCTGCATGGGTGCGACCTTTCGCGAAGCGGTACGTTGCAGTTCGTCTAAGTATAGACCGCCACCGCCACAACGGTATGAAGCCGTGATAGATTAAGTCATCGCAATGAATTACGAATCGCCGCGCATGGCGGCGTGGGGCGCCCAAGGAGGCACTATGGAGTACGGATCGTTTAGGGCCGAGGAATTCGGCGACCTGCAGCGCCTGGTCGACGGGCTGTTTTACGACCGCCATGCCATCGACCGCCTGGACCTGATCGTACAGGCCGAAATCTTGGACCTGGCGCCCGATCTCATGGAAATCGTCAACCTGCTACCGCCCGGCTATTACGACCGCCAGTCACTCTGCGACCAGCTCAACTCCGCCTTGGCCGCCCACGCTGGGGCGCGTCTACGGAACGGTGGAATAAGCCTCGAGGCCGGCGATTTGGCCCGCTTCCCGACCTTGGCGAGGCTTGTTTTAGGCTTGTGGCCAAAAAAGGGCAAATATGAGTACTGTTACCTTTTTAGTAGCAGCGATTTTTGGTCGAAATCGGCAAAACTCGACTTGAAACTTCCTAATCACCGTCAGCTAGCGCCAAATTGGAAGTCGATGGTCACTCATTAACGTACAGTTCTTATAACTTTGTTCATTATTTTCCGCACCTAAAATGATACGCCGTTTGTGACAGTACTCACAAACGGCGTTTTTTGACCACTGGCGTGTCTGGCAGGCGGCAAGCACCGCCAGAATCCGCATTTTGGACGCGCCCGAATCGGTTCTGGAGCCGGTTTTCGCGCTCTTACTCGTCTTTGGGCGAGGGATGCTTGCAGACCACGCTCATGTAGATCATGCCGAGCACGGCTGCGGTGACCGAACCGGCGAGAATAGCGGCCTTGGCTGCAAGAACCTCAAACTGGGCCGTCGGGAAGGCAAGGCCGCTGATGAGAATCGACATGGTAAAGCCGATACCGCCCAGAATGCCCACGCCGGCAATCATGTGCCAGTTGACATTGTGCGGCAGCTCGCAGGCCTTAAGCTTAACCAGGGCAAACGTCATACCAAAGATGCCGATCGGCTTGCCCAGCAGCATGCCAAAGTACACGCCGAGCGTCACCGGATCGGTGAGCAGCGTGCTCATGTCCACGCCCACTAAACGAACCTGAGCGTTTACGAACGCAAAGATCGGCAGGATCACAAAGTTGACCGGCGTGGAGATCAGACGCTCCATGCGGATAAGCGGCGGGGTCACGCGGTGCATGACGCGCTCGACCTTGGTAGTCGAGACGGTAAAGTCATGCTGGCCCAGGATGTGTGCCTCGTCGTCGTAGCGGTCATCGAGCAGCGGCAGGCACTCGCCCAGCCAATCGGTGAGACTATCGAGCTTGACGCCGCACTTGGCCGGAATGGTGAAGGCCAGGATGACGCCAGCAAGCGTGGCATGTACGCCGCTCTTGAACATGCAGAACCACAACAGCAGCCCCAGTACCGAATACGGGGCAAGGCGGTAATGCTGCGTCTTGTTGAGCCACACGAGCGCGCAGGTCACAAGCGCGGCGGCGCCCAACCAAAACGGATTGGGGCTCTGACCGTAGAAGATGGCGATGGCGGCGATGGAGATCAGGTCGTCGGCGATAGCGAGCGTCGAGAAGAACACGCGCACGCCGTTGGGAACGCGGTTGCCCAAAAGCGACAGCACGCCCAGCGCAAAGGCAATATCGGTTGCCATGGGGATGGCCCAACCGTTGCGGGCGCCGGCATGGTTAAAGATCAGGTAGATGCAGGCGGGAACGACGACGCCGCCCACCGCCGCCAACATGGGAAGCATGGCCTGACGCGGATTCTTGAGCTCGCCGACCGTCATCTCGTACTTAAGCTCAATGCCCACCAACAAAAAGAAAATCGCCATGAGGAAGTCGTTGACGAAAAGCTCAACGGTGAGACCAGCCGTAAGGTTGCCCAGGCCCACATACAGCGGGGTCTCCAAAAAGTGATGGATGGCCTCGTAGGCATCGGTGTTGGCGCAGATAACGGCGGCGATAGCGGCGAAGACCATGACGGCGGCGGAAATCGTGCCGTTCTCGGCGATGCGCTCCCAAATGTCGTGACGTTCAAAGCGCTTGCGCTCACGAACGTTGAACAGCTGCTCAGTTGCTGCCATGGGCGGCTCCTTTCACGGGAAAGCTCCCGTCTTAAAAAAGCACGGCCCGCCCAAGTGGCGGCGCCGCGCTCTAACGTATTACGCTTGCATCTAGCCTACCCTGCACGACAAGCACGCAGGCGTGGCCGAAAAGCGGAACCACAGGTTGAACATTATTTGCTCAACGGCACGGGCACGCCTGTCCAAGAGACGACGCGGCGCCGTGCACAAAAAACGACCGGAGCGCGGGACGTCCGCGATCCGGTCGTGGCGTTTGGTCAACTAAACCTAGCAGGCGGCCATGATGGGGGCAGCGACCTGCTTCTTACGGGAGAGGACACCCGGCATCCAGACGCCGTCGTGCTCGTCGGCAATGCCCAGGCCCTTCTGAGCGGCCTCGGTCTCGCCCTCGAGCAGGACCTGCGAGCCCTCCTCCATGATGTCGGTGATGCACAGGACAATGCCATCGGCACCCTTCTCGGCGGCGTAGGCGCGCATGGCCTCGCGAATCTCGTCGATCATGCCGAGCGCACGACTCTTGTCGACGGTCTCGTACTGGCCGATGAGCAGCTTCTTGCCGGCGGGCTCGAACATCTTGATGTCGTTGCGACCATCTCGGCTGCGGTGAAGGAGCCGGACGGACGGGTGAGGAAGACTCCATGCCAAACTTGACCGGGTCGACACCCACCTGCTCGCCGAGCTTGGCGGCGACAGCGCGGTCGACATCGGTGGTGGTGGGGCTCTTGAGCATGAGCGTGTCGGTCATCATGGCCGAGAGCAGCAGCTTGGCCTGGACGTCGGAAAGCTCAACGCCGAGCACGCCGGCGAGCTTGGTGACGATGGTGCAGCTGGAGCCCCAGGGCAGGCAGATGTAATGCAGCGGGCCGGCGGTCTCGAAGTCGCCGATGCGGTGATGATCGACAACGCCAAAGACCGTGGCGTCCTTAAGGCCGGCGACGGACTGGGCAGACTCGTTGTGGTCGGTGAGGACGACGAGCTGACCGGCCTCGACGGACTCGATCACGCGGGGCTCGGCGATGCCGGCGTCGGCGAGCAGCTTGGCGGACTCGGCCGGAAGCTGACCAAGGGCGCAGGCCTCGTAGGTGTTGCCGGCATACTCAACCTGGTTGAGCAGCTGGGACAGGACGACGGCGCTCATGATGGCGTCGTTATCGGGGTTCTGGTGACCAAAGACAAGAACGTTTGCCATGGATATCCTCCACTTGATATGTGTACTTGGACGTAGCTATGGTAGCACGCCGATGCCGAGCCTTCGCAGACGGAAGGGCTACGGCATATTTTGGGGCAGGCATGGAGGCCAAGGCTGTCCCTTTTGCACCATGTTGGTGCAAAGTAACCTGGCCCCCTTGCACCAGCTATTTGCCGGCGGCGCGCAGGGCTACGTAAGCGGCACCGATGATGCCGGCGTCGTTGCCGAGCGAGGCGACCTCAATGGGCGTCTCGCGCGAGGCGGAAAGCGCGTAGTGCTTAAAGTGCTCGCGGACCTTGTCGAGGTAGACGTCGGCCGAGGCGGAGGCGCCGCCGCCGATCAGGAACATCTCGGGGTCGACCACGTTGGCGATAAGCGCCAGAGCGCGACCGAGATAATCGGCCATGGTATCAGCCGCGGCCAGCGCAAGCTTGTCGCCCTCGCGGCAAGCTTGGAACACGTCCTTGGAATCGGAGGGGCCGGTGAGCTCGATGGGCTCGACGCCCGCCTTCTTGCATTCGGCAAGGTAGTTGCTCACCACGCCAGTGGCGCTGGAATACTGCTCCAGGTGGCCATGGCCGCCACAGCCGCAGGTGCGCTCCTCGTCGGGATTCAGGCACATGTGGCCAATCTCGCCGCCGGCGCCCACAACGCCCGACACCACGTCGCCGTTGACGATAACGCCGCCGCCCACGCCGGTACCGATGGTGACCATCACCACGTTCTGCACGCCCTTGGCAGAGCCGAGCCAGGCCTCGCCCATGGCAGCAGCGTTGGCATCGTTCTCGTACTTAACGACCGCGTCGGGGCAGTGCTCCTGAATGGCGATCCTAAGCTCGGGCAGGTTAATGGCAATGTTGGCCTTGACCTTGGCATCGCCCGAGGCCGGGATGGGACACGGAACGGCCAGGCCAATGCCAGCCACAAAGGCACGCGGAATCTGCGCCTTGGCGACCACCTGGTCGATCGCCTCGGTCACCGCGGCAAAGCCCGCAGCGTCAACGATGGGAGGCGTGGGTACGCTGGCCTTGGCAAGCAGGTTGCCGTCCTCATCGAACAGGCCCTCCTTAACCGAAGTGCCGCCGACGTCGATGCCGATGTAGTACTGCTTAGGTTCCATGGGAGCCCACCTTTCTCGTTTAAACATTGCCTGTATGGTACCGCTCCTAAGACAAAAACCTGCCAAAAAGGGACAGGTTTGTTTTGGCAGGTTTTATCTGGGAAAATGCGAACGCCCGCTCATCAGCTCGCGCAAGGCCTTCGCCAAATATAAAGGCGCCGGAAGGCGGAGGCTCCCGGCGCCCGTGAAAGGGACTGAATTGTCTGGTGGGCCGAACGGTCCGTCGCGGCGATAACGCCGACTAGGCCGTGCGCGCCTGCAGCAGCTTGTGGACCTCGATGAGCTCCGTGGCATGACGCGCATGGTCTCGGTGCCTGCCATCTGGTCCTCGGCATGCAGCAGAATCAGCGGGGCCTCGCCGTTACGCTCGCCATTGGCCTCCTTTTTAAGGAGCCCCATGTGAACATCGTGACCACCGTTGTAAGCCTCGTCACCCTGCTTGATAAGCTCCTCGGCGGCGTCAAAATCGCCCTCCTTGGCCTTTTGCACGGCATTGATGTACATGCTCTTGGCGGTTCCGACGAAACTGATGATCTCAAAGCAGGTCATCTGCAGCTCGTTCATATCCTCCATGCGCTGCACCTAGCCCATCACGCTGACGCAGTGGTCGATGATGCCAGCAGCGTTCATGCGGCCGTAGTCGACCATGTTGATGACCTCAACCGGGAAGCGGCCAGCGGCCTCCTTCTCAAAATCGCCCTTGGTGTAGCCAATCTGCGGGCCGAGCAGCAAGATATCGCACTCGTCCAGGTGATCGTGAGCCTCGTTCATAGGACGGGCCTCGACCTCGATGTCCAGACCACGGCTTGCGACCTCGGACTGCATCTTCTGGACCAGCAGGCTCGTGGACATGCCGGCATTGCAGCAAAGCATGATCTTCTTCATGGTTTCCTCCTTATAACTGCGCGGCGCGCAGACGACAACTGGTTTTATTCCTTGCGGCTACTGTACCCACCCCTGCGTCTTTACGCAGGGAGAGCCGCGAGCACCGGCACCGCGTACCGGCGCCCGCAACAATGAAAGGGAAAACGAACCGTTTAGGCGTTCTGCTCGGCAAGGGCCTCCTGCTTGGCGATGGCCTTCTCGGAGATCCTCATAAAGGGCAGGTAGACAACCATGCCGATGACAAGCTCGAGGGCCTGCCATACGCCGGCGCGCCAGTCAAAGCCCGTGGCAAGCAGGGCGTTAATGACGGGAGGCATGGTCCAAGGCACCTGGGCGATGCAGGGGCTGATGATGCCCGCGCAGGTCAGGCCATAGGTGATGCCGATGAACAGGTCGGGAAGAAGCACGAACGGAATCATGAGCGGCAGGTTGTACACGACGGGGTAACCGTAGATGACCGGCTCGTTGATGTTAAACAGGCCAGGAACGATAGCCATCTTGGCAACGGTCTTGGAAGCCTTGTTCTTAGAGAACAGGAAGGTATCGAGCAGGAGCATGAGGGTGCAGCCCGAGCCGCCGATAAGGGCGAAGCTGTTGACGATCTGCATGTTCATGTAGTGATCGGGCTGGATGGTGCCGCCGGCGGCAAAGGTAGCCATGTTGTCGACGATGAGCATGGTCAGGATCGGCTCGACGGTAGCGCCAGAGATGGTGGACTGGTGAATGCCGACGCAGAACAGCAGGTTCGCAAGAGTGTAGATGAGGATAACAGCCCACGGACCGGCGTTCATGATGCTCTTGAGCGGGTTGGAAATACACGTGGAGATGATGGTGCACAGATCGGTGCCGGCAAACACGGCGAGCAGCGCTGCGGCAACTGCGAAGATCGAGAGGTTGAGCAGCATCGGGATCATGACGTTAAAGGAGTTGGAGACCGCGGGGGGCACACCCTCGCCCAGCTTTACTTTAAGCTTCTCGACGCCGGAAATCTTGATGAAGAGCGTGACGGAGAGCAGGGCGATGATAATAGCCGCGAACAGACCGTTGGTACCGGTGTTGGCAGTCGAAAGGGCGCCCGTGACCTCGGCAGAGGTGATCTTGTCGGTGAGCAGCGGACTCGTGGCGGCAAGCGTGGCGGTGATCTGCTGCGGCATCATGATAACGAAAGCGGAGATGGCGACGACCACGCAGGCAAGCGGGTTATCGAAGCGCTCGTTCTTAGCGAGGCTGTAGCCGATCAATCCGGCCAAGACAATGGCAGAGACGTTGAGGGTGCCCAGCGTAATTGCCGAACCCCAGGTCTGAAGATTGGCAAGACCCGCCGCATCGAGCGGGAACAGAGGGAACACGACGTTGTTAATAAGAACCGCGATACCCGCAAGGATATAGAGCGGCGTGATGGTTGCGAAGGCATCGCGCAGGGAACGCAGGTGAACCTGGTTTCCCACCTTCGCAGAGACCTCGGCAAATTTGTCGAGGAAGCTCTTTCCGTTTTCACTGGCCATGATTGCTCCTAACTATCAAATCCGGCCTTTTCCTATGCGCACGGTGGTCTGTCGCCCTTTGCCACCAGATGTGCCATGTTTTGCGCGCGGCGGCGCGCGGTCTGGGCGCTCGCCCGGTCGCTAGTCAACCACGTGGGTCGTTGCGACCTGCTTGAGCCAAGCTGCAGACTTCTTAAGGCGGCGCTTGTAGCCGTCCATGAGGTCGACCTCGACAAAGCCGTAACGGTTCTTAAAGGCATTAGCCCAAGACCAGTTATCGATGACGGCCCAATAATGGTATCCGCGGCATTTGGCGCCCTCGGCGATTGCCTTGGCAACCCACTCCAGGTGCTGGCGCACAAAGTCGACGCGGTAGTCGTCCTGAATGGTCCCTTCGGCGTCACGGTTCTTGTATTCGTCCATGATGCCGATACCGTTCTCGGATACAAACCACTCAAGATCGGGGTAGTTCTTAGCGCAGTCCATGCCAAAGTCGTAGAGGCCCTGCGGGTAGATTTCCCAGCCGCGGCTCTCGTTCATAACGGCGTCGGGCCATACGTACTCGTCGGCAAAGTGCGGCAGACCGTACTGGTCGATCTTGCTCGCCGGAGCCTGAACGCGCGTGGATGGTAGTAGTTACAACCGAGCCAGTCGACAACGCCCTGCTTGAGGATCTCTTGGTCGCCGGCACGGAACGGAAGTTTAACGCCGCCCTCGGCCAGGCTGTCGAGCACGTCGGCGGGAAGCTCGCCCTTGGTAATAAGGTCGAGCCACCAGCGATTGTTGATACCGCTGGTCATACGCACGGCCTCGAGGTCTGCCTCGCTGGGGTTCTCCTTGGTATAGACCGGGGTAAAGCAGTTGATCATGCCGATCTTGGCGTCGGCGCGAACGGCGCCCTCGTCATAGGCGCGGCGGTAGTTGGCCACAGCCAGCGCGTGCGCCAGCGAGATGTGATACTGCACGGTGCGGGCGCGGTTATAGTCATGGAGCTGCGGGTACCACACGCCCTCCTGATAGCGCTGCTCGGGCTCGACGATGGGCTCGTTAAAGGTGAACCAGTACTTGATCTCCTGGCCAAACTCGCGGAAGGCAACGTCGGCGTAATGAGCGTACGCCTCGACGACCTCACGGCTCTCCCAACCACCACGGTCAAAGAGGTAGGTAGGCATGTCAAAGTGGTACAGGTTGACGAACGGCTCCAGGCCGGCCTCGCGAGAGGCACGGAACAGCTCGTGATACCACGCGGCGCCCTCCTCGTTAAGGTTGCCGTCGGCATCGAGCAGACGGCTCCACTGGATGGAGGTGCGGTAGGTATCCAGGCCCAAGTCCTTCAAAATGCGAAGGTCCTCCTGGTATTTAGCCATAAAGTCATTGCCAGCATAAGAGCCAACGCGGTTATAGAACGAATCCAGATCCTGGATGGACCAGGTATCCCACAGGTTCTCGAGCTTGCCGCCCTGGTTCCACTGACCCTCAGTCTGCGGGCCGGACATAGCGGCGCCAAAGAAGAAGTCACGGGGCAGCTGATACTGAGCCATCAAAGTCCTCGCTTTCGTGTCTAGAGCTTTCGGTTGGAGACGGGTTTGCTTTGGCAAGTTATCCGGCGCGGGCGCGCACCGGTTATCCAGATATCCAGCCCGCCAAAACAAAACCGTCCCCAAACGGTCGGCCCTGCCGGCGGCAGGGTTCCGTTCGTTGCGTACAACTATAGCGCTCTAATTTCTAAAGTAAAGCGTCTTTTTGTTTTTTCTTTCTCGGACTTCTTATATAAAAGTAATATGGGTGCCTCGTTGGGGGTTATACTTACTTGCGTATTCTTATATGTCGGAAAGGAGGTTCCATGATTCCCAAATACGAGGCGATAGCTGCAGATATCCGTCGAAGCATCGAGGATGGCGCTCTTAAACCGGGCGACAAGCTACCCACCGTCGTTGAGTTCTGTGAGCTCTATAGCGTTTCCAAAATCACCGTCAAACGAGCTATCGAGCAGATCACCGAAGAGGGTCTTGTTACCAGCCGGCGCGGATCGGGCACCTACGCTAAAGACACGGCGGGGCTTCCCGACAAGGCGTTTTTCCAGGGCAAGAACGACCGCGCCCAGGGCTTTTCGTATGAGCACCGCGGGGAGAAGGTAACCTCGGTGGTCTACGATTTCTCGATTGTCAATCCACCGGCAGAGGTTGCGACTCAGCTGGGAATTGCCGAGGATGACTTTGCCTATCACATCGTGCGCGTGCGCCAGGTCGACGAGAAGCCCATCGTTATCGAGTACACCTACATGCCCCTCGAGCTGATTCCGGGCCTTAAAAAGAAAGACCTGTATGGATCGGTCTACAGCTTCATCCGCGAGCAATGCGGGCTGAAGATTTCGAGCTTCCACCGCACCATTCGCGCCGTAGCGGCAACCGAGGAAGAGGCTGAGCGCCTGGACACCAAACCCGGCTCTCCCCTGCTCGAGCTCAACCAGATTGGCTTTTTGGATAGCGGCACCGCCTTTGAGCATTCGATCTCGCGCAACGTTGGTGACCGCTTTGAGCTGCACAACGTAACGTTGGCATAGTTTTGTAGTCATGCGGGCGCTCGTTATGGCTCGTTTAGAGTGGGCAACCGCACAACACCATGGGGGTATGAACATGTCCGATTTGATTAAACTGACGCCGATCTTCCACGAGAAGATCTGGGGCGGCCGCCAGCTCGAAACCGTATTTGGTTACGACATTCCCGAGTCCCATCGGTGAGTGCTGGGCTATCTCGGCCCATCCCAACGGCGACTGCCAGATTGCGGAGGGCCCGTATGCCGGCCACACGCTGTCGTGGCTGTGGGCCGAGCACCGTGAGCTCTTTGGCAACTGCGAGGGCAAGGAGTTCCCGCTGCTCATTAAGATTCTGGACGCCAAGGACGACCTTTCGATCCAGATTCACCCCAACGACGAGTACGCTGCCGAGCACGAGAACGGCAGCCTGGGCAAGACCGAGTGCTGGTATGTGCTGGACTGCGAGCCCGGCGCCACGATCATCGTCGGACAGCGCGCCAAGGACCGCGCCGAGGCAGCACAGATGATCGAGGACGGCCGCTGGGACGAGATGCTCAACGTGCTGCCGATTCACAAGGGCGACTTTTTCCAGATTGACTCCGGTACCGTGCACGCCATCAAGACCGGTACGCTCATTTTGGAGACGCAGCAGTCGAGCGATGTGACCTATCGCCTGTACGACTACGACCGCCCCGGCACCGACGGCAAGCTGCGCCCGCTGCATATTGAGCAGAGCCTCGACTGCATCGATTTTGATGTTCAGGCGCCGACCGACGGCACCGTGACCGCGCCCGAGGTCGACGGCGTGACCGAGCTCGAGTCCAATCCCTGCTACACCGTCGATCGTGTGCGTGTCGACGGCAGCAAGACCCTCGACCAGCGCTGGCCCTTCATGTGCCTGTCGGTCATCAACGGCGAAGGCACCGTCTGCGGCGACCCCGTCCACAAGGGAAGCACCTGCTGGCCCCGAGCACCGTCAGCTCCATCGACCTCGAAGGCAAGATGGAACTGATTATTAGCCACCTGTAGGTCACTGGTACCCGAGTGCTCGCCGGGATGGGCGCGGGGTTTGATCGCCTGCTCGGGCAGTCCTGCTCGCACGGAGAGCACATTAAGTGCTCTCCGGCTCGTGCGG
>ENA-OQAA01001085-OQAA01001085.1-human-gut-metagenome-genome-assembly--contig:-NODE-1085-length-15300-cov-2.112898_pt1 | contig 15300 bp, 17 predicted proteins | sample MGYA00242489_ERZ504515 | MGnify/ENA primary metagenome ERZ504515 (study PRJEB26092, sample SAMD00036237) | human gut metagenome | host: Homo sapiens | study: EMG produced TPA metagenomics assembly of...
TTAATGTTTAGTATCGGTTTAGTTATCGCCAACAATGATGAGATGCCTAAAGTGGACAAAAGAGGCGGATTCCAAAAGGCAATAGATTAATTGTGCCAATGTTAGCAATATGCCAATATGCTAATGTGTCAATTTAAGATACTATCACTTGTATTCTCACTGGCACATTGACATATTGGCACATTGGCATATTATTTAATTTGCACATTATTTAATAGGTATGACCTCCTTCTTGCATTTCCTTACTATTGATCTTATGTAGATCAAGCGCTCTCCAAGCATAGAAAATGTAGGCTAATACGAATGGAACGAGAATAGATACATAGCTCATTACTTTCAACGTGAATGGGCTTGAGCAACTATTCTGGATCGTCAATGAACTTTGTAGATCCGCCAAAGATGGGTAGTAAGCCGTATTATTCCATCCTGCGCAAAGTAATAAAGCTAATACGGTCAAGACAGTCCCTGCTCCCGCGAACCAGATGCCTTTTCTCCAAGTCTTCGAGAATATCGTTTTCCCTATGCCGAATAGCACGCCAACCACGCCAATCAATAATACGGCTAACACGATTGGCATCTCGATCAGGTTCATAAAATACTTATACGGTTGCATAAATACTTCTCCGGTATCCGGATTTACGGCAAAACCGTCCACCAACAATAAACGGATCAAGAATGTCAAGAAAAAGACGAGGAACAAGATTGTCTCCGGTATCAATTGTTTCCGGCTTTTAGCGACGATCTCCGGATCATCGATATTGTTGATAAAATAGAGTAGGGCCAGAGCTCGTGCCAAGAAGAAAACTGCCAGTCCTAGGCACAAATTCCAAAATACCAAAGCCGCCTCTAATCCATGCCAAGGATTGGCCCACGTGGAAATGACGGGCATGGCTACATCAGTCAACTGTTCTTTGTTAACAATAAATTCAGCGCCGTTAAAGAAGGTCGCTACAGCGGTTCCGAGTAAGATCGGACCTGCTATACCATTGATCATAAGAAATACTTGATACGTCTTTTTCCCGAGTAGGTTGCCTTTTTTCGCTTGATACTCGTAAGATACAGCTTGTATCACGAAGCAAAGCAAGATCAGCATCCATACCCAATAGGCTCCGCCGAAGCTTGTGGAATAAAATAAAGGGAAAGAGGCGAAGAAAGCACCTCCGAAAGTGACCAACGTAGTGAAAGTAAACTCCCATTTACGCCCGGTCGAGTTCAATAACATTTTTTGCTGTATCTCCGTCTTGCCGATAGTGAAGAGTAGAGATTGGCCTCCTTGTACAAAAAGAAGGAATACTAATAGCGCTCCGAGTAGAGATACCAGAAACCACCAGTAATGTTGTAACAATATATATGTACTATCCATAGGACTTTCTATTTAAGAATTGATATTTGAAAATTGAAAATTAGTGGGCGGCAGCTTCCGGCCCTTTCTTGATGGCCTTAACCATGATTCCAATCTCTGCGATCAGCAGGATCGTAAATAAGATAAGGAACAGGTAGAAAGTGGTCTGTACCGAGGATGGGTTTAACTTGGATATCGAAGCGCTGGTCGGCAAGATATCCTGTATAGCCAAGGTTGACGTCCTACCTCCGCTACGATCCAACCGGCTTGTCCCGCTATATATCCTAAAGGTATAGACCATAGGCCCACGTATTGCAACCAACGTGTATTAGCGATTTTCCCTTTTTTATCCCATATCAACGTAATAATGAATAGTAAGATGAAGAAACAACCAAGGATCACCATCACACGGAAAGAATAGAATGTCAATCCTACATGCGGGATTAACTCTGCCGGATCCTTAATATAACCATATCCGAAATAGGGGAAATTCTCTTCCAAGGTTACCCTGTATTGTGCGGCTGCTGCGGTATCTTTATCTTTAACCGCTTTGCGATAATCAGCTAACGCTTTGATGGCGGTTTTACCTTTCTCTATTTTTTCTTTGGCGGAGAGCGCTACCGTTCCTTTATTGGTCGTATAACCTCCCTCTATTAAGTTTACGATTCCCGGAACGTATGCGTTCATGTCACGTTCTGCTAAGAAGGAGAGGAGTTTGGGGAACTTAATGTCAAAAATAAATGCGTTCTGGTTATCCAGATAACTCGTCTTTGCCGGATTTAAGATGCCGATACCTACGAGTCCTACTCCGTTGCCACCCTCATAAAGACCTTCCATGGCGGCTAGTTTCATCGGCTGCTTTTGAGCGACTTGGTAAGCGGAGCCATCACCCGTCCAGATAATAAGGATGGAGGCTACCAACCCGAATATAGCGCTGACCTTGATACTTGACAAAGCGAATTCGGTATTCCGTTTCTTTAATAAATACCAGCAGCTGATTCCTAGTACGAACAAGGCGCCTACGATCCAACCGGACAATACCGTATGGAAAAACTTATTAATGGCGACAGGCGATAAGGCTACGGCCCAGAAATCGAACATCTCGTTACGGACCGTATCCGGATTGAAATGCATACCGACCGGATATTGCATCCATGCGTTAGCGATCAAGATCCAGAGAGCGGAAAGAGTAGCGCCGATAATCGTCAGCCAAGTGGAGGCGAAGATGAAGCGTTTGCTAACCTTGTCCCAACCAAAAAACATAACAGCGATAAAGGTAGCTTCCATAAAGAAGGCGAGAATTCCCTCGATAGCCAAAGGTGCCCCGAAGATATCCCCGACAAACCAACTATAGTTAGACCAGTTGGTTCCGAACTCGAACTCGAGGATCAATCCCGTAGCGACACCGATAGCGAAATTGATACCGAATAATTTCATCCAAAATTGGGCGGTCTTTTTCCATGCCTCATTACCTGTCCGATAATAAATCGTCTCCATAATAGCTTGGATAACGCCAAGTCCTAGTGTTAGTGGCACGAAGAGCCAATGATACATGGCAGTAAGGGCAAATTGAGCCCTCGACCAATCGATCAATGAAGTGTCAATGTTTTCAATCATATTTATTAATGTTTTAAGGATTTATTGCCCGTTGTATGAGTTCGTTCGATACGTGGTTCTCCTTCTCACTATCGCTATCGAATTGCCCGAGATAATTAGGAAAGAAGAATAATCTCAGGATAAAAAACATGATAAACAATTTGACTAGAATGATTAGCCAAAGAGTCTTGCCCAGCTTCATCTCCCGGAATCCTTCCAGATAAAAGCGATATATTCGTATGAATGCAGATTCTTTTTTCATATAGTTGTTCTCATTTAAGATAACAGTTGTTAATATGAATATGTTTTCATGTTTTTACAAATATATCCAAACTGCGTTAATAAAATACCCCCAATCCTATAGATAATATTTATGAAATTATAAATAAGATCTATCCTGTCTGTTAAAAAAAACTATTTTAAATAAGAAAGCGGTCTTTTGATCTTGTCAATAATACAGCATTGGCTATATTTGCGACAATTTGTTGCCTGTAAAGGTGTAAAGACACATGAAATATCATTGTTAAGTGCTAATCTATAAAAAATTATTACTATGTCTAACATTTCTAGAAGATCTTTTCTTCAAAAAGGTACGGCTGCCGCAGCAGCTTTGACTATTGTTCCGAGTGCGGTCCTAGGTAAAACCCATGGTCATATCGCTCCACTGATAAATTGAATATTGCCGGTGTTGGTATCGGAGGTATGGGTAACGCTAACTTAAAGAACATGGAGACTACCGAGAATATCGTAGCTCTTTGTGACATCGACTGGAAGTACTCAAAACCTGTATTCGACCGTCATCCTCAAGCTAAAAAATACTGGGACTATCGTAAGATGTATGATGAGATGGGTAAATCTATTGACGCTGTGTTGGTAGCTACCGCTGACCATACTCATGCGATGATCACAGCTGACGCTATGACGCTTGGCAAACACGTATACACTCAGAAACCGTTGACTCACTCTGTTTATGAGTCCCGTTTGCTTACGAACTTGGCTAAGAAGTATGACGTAGCTACTCAGATGGGTAACCAAGGTTCTTCATTGGCTGAAGGTGTAGATTTGATCTGTGAATGGATTTGGAATGGTGAGATCGGTGAGGTTACTAAAGTAGAATGCGCTACCAACCGTCCTATCTGGCCGCAAGGTTTGAACGCTCCTGAGAAAGTTGATAAGATTCCTTCTACATTGAATTGGGATTTGTTTACGGGTCCTGCTAAATTGAGACCGTTTAATAAGACATATCATCCTTGGAACTGGCGCGGATGGTGGGATTATGGTACAGGTGCGTTGGGTGATATGGCTTGCCACATCTTACATCCGGTATTCAAAGGCTTGAATTTAGGCTATCCGACAAGAGTTCAAGGTTCTTCTACATTGTTATTACAAGACTGTGCTCCTAACGCTCAGCATGTTAAGTTGGTATTCCCGGCTCGTGATAATATGCCAAAGGTAGCTATGCCGGAGGTTGAAGTTCACTGGTATGATGGTGGTATGATGCCGGATCGTCCAGAAGGATTCCCTCAAGGTAAGGAATTGATGGGTGAAGGTGGTGGATTGTGTATCTTCCATGGTACGAAAGATACATTGATCTGTGGTTGCTACGGTGTTAACCCATGGTTGTTATCTGGTCGTAAACCGAACGTTCCTCAAACATTGCGCCGCGTGAAAGACGCTATGAAGGGTGGTCACGAACAAGACTGGATTCGTGCTTGTAAGGAAAGCGCAGGCAGCCGTGTTCAGACGAAGTCTAACTTCTTGGAGGCTGGTCCGTTCAATGAAATGGTTGTAATGGGTGTATTGGCTGTTCGTTTGCAAAGATTGAATAAAGAATTGTTGTGGGATGGCCCTAACATGAGATTTACGAATATCGATCCGAATGAGACAATCAAGATCATCAAGAAAGATACATTCGAGGTTATCGATGGTGACCCGAAATTCAAGACAGAGTGGACGGATCCAATTAATGCTCAAGAATTTGCCGCAGGCTTGATTAAGCACAACTACCGTGAAGGCTGGAAGTTGGTAGATATGCGAGATAATAGTTTTAACTTAATAAATAAAATGAAAAGTCAGTATTATTAGCAAGTGCGCTATCATGATGTGTTATTTCACTTCTTGTGGTGGTGGAAAGAAAACAGAAGAAGCTCCTGCAGCTGCTGAGACTACAACAGAAGCCGCAGCTCCTGAGTACAAGCTCATGACAGATCTTCCTACTGTAGATATCACGACTTCCCGAAAGATAAAGAGGGTAGATATGTGATCTTCGATGGTAAGACATTCAATGGCTGGAGAGGTTATGACCGTGCTGACGTTCCGGGTGCTTGGACAATCGAGGACGGAGCGATCAAAATCAATGGCTCTGGTGCTGGTGAGGCTGGTGCTTCCAACGGTGGGGACTTGATCTTCGCTCATAAGTTGGGTAACTTCGAGCTTGAGTTCGAATGGAAAGTAGGTAAAGGCTCTAACTCTGGTGTATTCATCATGATTCAAGAGGTAGAGGGACAACCTTCTTACATCTCTGCTCCTGAGTACCAAGTATTGGATAACGAGAACCACCCCGACGCTAAGTTAGGTAAGGATGGCAACCGTAAATCTTCTTCTTTGTATGACATGATTCCTGCTAAACCGCAGAACGCAAAACCGTTCGGTGAGTGGAACAAGGGTAAGATCATGTGCTATAAGGGTACAGTTGTTCACTATTTGAATAGCGATGAACCTGTTGTTGAGTATCACTTGTGGACTCCGCAATGGAAAGAAATGTTGGATAATAGCAAATTTAGCAAAGACAAATGGCCGTTGGCTTATGAGTTGTTGTTGAATTGCGGTGGCGCTAACAAAGAAGGTTTCATCGGATTTCAAGACCACGGGGATGATGTTTGGTTCCGTAACATTACTGTTAAAGTTTTGGATTAATCGTATCAAGCACATTTTAGCATAAATAACGCCCGAGGCCTAAATCTATGATTTTAGCTTCGGGTGTTGTGTTTTTAATAATCGACTTTTTTCTAAACCAATTTTTTAGGACCAAGAAATGAAAATAGAACAAGGTTACACGAAAGCGCAGATGACTTGGCTGATGATGCTGCGTCTTTTTATAGGTTGGCACTTTATGTATGAAGGCCTAGTAAAAATCATGAACCCAAAATGGACATCTCTACCCTATCTACTCGATTCAAAGGGTCCCGCTGCTTCATTTTTTATCAAATTGACTCAAGACGACAGTTCGATGACAACCATCAACTTCTTGAATGAGTGGGCTCTGTTATTGATCGGCCTAGGCTTGACTTTAGGCTGTTTGTAATCGTTTATCTTCTGTTGGAGGTATGATTCTTCTCGCTATGTACACGTTATCCCACCCTCTTTCGTGGGAGCGAGCTATATGATGCCGTTTGAAGGCTCTTATTTAATGGATTGACAAGAACCTTGTGGAGTTCGCCGCTTTAGGCTTGATGTGCGTATTCCCTACATCACAAATCATAGGATTCGATCGTGTGTTAGGACGTGTGTGTCCGATATTGCATAAACTTAAATTTATTTGATACCCATGGCAACAGAAGATGCAAAGAATACTCCTTCTCAGGAGCAAATGCCCGATAAAGGACGTCGGGACACATTGAAGACATTGGCTACAGTGCCTATCTTAGGTGCTTTGGCATATGGCGTTTACCAAAAAAGGAAAGACGCTTTAAGAGGCCGTAACATATCAGATGTATTTCAGGTAAGTAACAGACAGGCCTCCTATTTAGAGCCGCAAGGCGATGGCAAGAAGATTCGTATCGGTTTGGTCGGCTTCGGTATTCGTGGAAAGCAATTGATGCGTGCCGCAGGTTTCGCTGAGCCTTCTTGGATCGATAAGATGAAAGAGGCTAATAAGCTGAATAAGAAGGATACGCGTTATCAGCAATATATGGAGCAAGATGATCTGAATATTGAGATAACTGCGGTTTGTGATATATTTGATGTATATGGTGAGGCCGCTGTATTGACCGGTTCCAATATCCATCGTGAGGGTAGCGACGGTAAGTTCGGGCCTGCTCCGAAACGTTACCGGACTTATCAAGAGTTGGTAACGGCTCCGGATGTGGATGCCGTTATTATCGCTGGTCCGGACCACTGGCATAGCACGATCGCTATGGCTGCGGCACGTGCCGGAAAGCATGTGTATTGCGAGAAACCGTTGTCATGGACGGTTCCTGAGACGTATATGGTTCGCCAAGTGATCAAGGAGACCGGCGTTGTATTCCAGTTAGGTCACCAAGGGCGTCAGACCGACTGTTATCAGAAGGCCGAGGAGATTATCGGTAACGGATTATTAGGCCCTGTTAACTTGATCGAGGTTTGTACGAACCGTAACTCTCCAATGGTGCTTGGTATATGATATTATCGAAGGCTCTAATCCGAATACGATTGATTGGAAGCAGTTCGAGGGTGATCCTGAGCGTATTAAGGAATATATGGATTATATGACATCCAACAAGCTTGAAAGATATATCGGTCCGGACGAGCGTAGCAAGTTCAGTCTGGAACGTTTCTTCCGCTGGCGTTGCTGGTGGGATTATAGTACAGGCCTTTCCGGTGACTTGTTGACACATGAGTATGACGCTGTCAACCAGATCATGCATGTGGGTATACCTCATTCCGCTACTTCATCCGGCGGTGTTTATTTCTTCAAGGACGGACGTACGGTACCTGATGTATTGCAGACTACTTTCGAGTGGCCGGATCGTGACTTGACGATGTTGTATAGCGCTACATTGGCAAGTAGCCGTAACCGTGGCAAGGTGTTCATGGGGCATGATGCTTCTATGGAGGTTTCCAATATCTTGGCTATTACGGTTGACCAAGATTCCACTCGTTATGCGGATAAGATCAAGGAAGGTATTATTCCTACAGATACTCCGTTCTATACCTATGTACCGGGACAAAATAGCTCGGATTCCGTTACATCTCCTACGGAGTTGTATTTCGCTAAACGTGGTTTGCTGTATACGTATGTAAATGGTAAACGTTATGATACGACTCACTTGCATATCCGTGAGTGGCTGGAATGTATCCGTCAAGGCAAGACTCCTAGCTGTAATATCGACGCTGCTTTCCAAGAAGCTATGACTGCCCACATGGTACTCGCGCTTATCTGGAAGGACGTACGATGTACTGGGATAAGGACAAAGAAGAGATCGTAAGAGGTGAACTTGCGTAAGTATCTAAAAAGACGATAAATAACTTTCCCAAGAAGCGAACTTCATAAATGGATGGAGTTCGCTTCTTTTATTTGTGCATGTATAAAATTTCTTCTCTTTTTTGTAACCGATTTGTGATTACTCATGTCTTATTGATAAAAGCGAATAATTTATTAAACCTTTAAAGAATAAAAGATATGAACGAGTTGTGGATTCCTATTTTAGGTGTTATTTGTGCGGTAGGTATGCCGGTATTGTTAGGTATTATCGCTAGTTACATGACCATTAAAAGTAAGCATGAGGAAAAGATGGCGATGATCGAGAAAGGAATTGTGTTGGAAGAGGCTATGCGCCCGAGAGAAGGCTAATCGTTATAATACCCTGCGTAACGGTATTTTTATGATCGGTTTGTCATTGGGTGTGATTGTCGGTATGATGCTCGACTCTGCTTTCACTTACGATAGCGATTGGTTCTTTTTGTTAGTTCCGGCTATTACGATTATGTTCGGTGGAGTAGCTTTTATAATTTATTTCTTTCTTTCCCGTTCTTTAATGGAGAAGGAGAGATTGGAGGACGAGAAGAAAATGCGTCTGGAAGAATAAACGATACCGGATGGATGAGCGAAAGTGGATAGAACGTATTTTGGCAGGGGACACGCAAAGTTTCTCCTGCCTTGTCGCGAAGTATGAGAAGATGGCTTATACCATCGCTTTTCGTATCTTGGAAAATCGCGAGGAGGCAGAAGAGGCCGTACAGGATGCGTTCGTGAAGATGTATCGTGCTCTTTCCGATTTTCATTTCGATTAGTAAGTTCTCAACATGGTTTTATAGGATCGTGTATCGTACGGCGTTGACGGCCTTGAGACAACAGCGTATGTTCGTGAGTTATGAGGAGGCGGGCCCTGTAGACCTTTCGAATGACGAAGTTGAATCGGCTACGGCTTTATTAGAGCGTGAGGACCGGAAAGAGATGATCGCACGTACGCTGAAAAAGCTTCCGGCTGATGAGGCCTTGTTGCTTACTCTTTATTATTTGGAGGAATGCTCGGTGGAAGAGATCTGTCAGATCACTGAATTGAGCGCTTCTAATGTGAAAGTAAAACTATTCCGTGGGCGGAAACGGTTTTATGAAGTGTTGCAAGATAAAATGAAATTAGAGACAGCTGATTTGTTATGAATATGAATGAGAAAGATATTGATCATTTGACACGTAAGTTGATGCGAGGGACGGCGGAACAACCTTCGGCCTCATTAAACTCCCGTATTATGGCATTGATTATACAAGAGAAGAAGCGGGTATATAAGTACTATATCAAGAAACGATTTACACCTGTAGGCATTTTTAGCATATTTGTCGCTTATATGCTTGTGTTAGTAGGCATCTTGTATTTGGTTAAGCTTTCTCCGGGCGGGGCGGAAACGGTTTTAGGCTCTTTGCGAGCCTATTTCCCGATTGTTTTAACGATTGCTTCCGGGATCTCTTGTTTCTTCCTGTTTACACAACTCGATAACTGGTTGAAGAGAGAAGAGATACGCCGGCAAAACACCTCAAAATAAAAATATCCGGTTGTAGAGACGGGGCACGCCCCGTCTCTACAACTGATTAATTGGCCTTGACTTTTAGATTTCCGTAACGATTTCCTTCGAAGTGAATCGTCGGTTGCTTTCCACCATTAATCTCATAGGTGTAATTCTTGTCACGATCCTCATCGTCAAAATGCTTGCGGGTGATATTGAAACCGTTCACGTCGCAGCTTGAATACTTCATGTTCTCCGCTACTATCCGGAAAGAAGTTTTTGCGGGAAGCGCTACCTCTAAATTCCATAATGGGATTCTACGTTCACCTTCGAGAAAGAGGGAGACAAGTTCCGTATCTTTAAGTTACTATAGCTAAGGCTACTTACATTCAATGCATCCTTAAGGGTCCCGATTTTAGCGTCGCTGTACTTAATCTCCATGTCTAGTCTGCTTACGCTTTCAATGGTGAGATTACCATATTTAATCTCCATGCGTAAAGATTGTATATCCTGTATATCCAGATTGGAATATTTGCTGTCTATCGTTAAATCTTTAGCGTTGCGAATCTTGGCGGTTCCTACGTAGCCCAGATCCAGTTGGGCGTCCTGCAGATTTCCTACCTCGATGTTACCATATTTGGCCTCTATCATTGCGTTGGCTGTGAAATTACCCGCATTCAGGTTGCCGTATTTTACATGGATATCCATGTTGCCGTTATTATCGCTTGGCAAGTTGATGTTTCCGTATTTCTGGTTCAAGTCTGCGGCGAGCTTAGGAGGCATCTGGATATAATAATTGATCGTCATGGACTCATTATTCGAATTGCTATTCATCTCCTTCTTTATCGTAGTGACCGCTGAGACAATACCACCTATCTTCTTGGTCTCGATTTGGATACGGTCCAAGTTCTCTTGAGCACGTTCCTCGCTGCGAGCCTTACATTCTACTCAACCCGTATAGCTACCGTATTCTGATTCCAGTGGGTAACGGTGATGTTTCCATAACGGTTTTCTACTTGGAGACGATCACCGGCGCTTACGCTGTAGGATTGGGATATCTCTTTTTTCTTGATCTTCTCTTGTGCCTAGCTATTGCCGATAGATTGCATAGCAGCAATACGAAAGTCAGCAATACGGCGGGACTCAATTTTACGTGTGTCGTGTTCATGATTGATATGTATTAATTGTTATTACTATTTCTGGTTATCCGTGACTTGTTCCATTTGCTTAAGCATCAGCGTGAGGCCCTCCAAGCTATTGCTGTAATGTTGGGTCATGGCGAAAAGACCGTCGTTGGAACAAGGCAAGGTAGGGAGTATCGTTTCCTCGAACATATAATTATCCGTGAGGATCCGTTTGCTCTCTTGCAATAACTCCTCCGCTCCCGGTGTCCGGTCCTGTTTATACAACTTCTTCATTTGCGCCAATACGTCGTTCATTTGCATATTGTAATATAGGCGTAGTTCCTCGATCTCCTCTTGGGTCTCGCAGGTCTGGGCCGTGGTCTTTTGCGCGGGTTCCGGCAGACCGGTCCCTCCCGGCAAGCGGAATAAGAGCAACAAAGCGATAGAGGCAGCTATGGCAAAGGCCGATAGGCTGTATAGGGCCGCACGGTTTTTCCGTGGCTTCGGCAGCTTTTGCTCGAAACGTTCGAAATGACCTTCGGGAAGCATCTCATCTTCCTTGAATGCGTCACGGTTCGCGTCTATGAAATTCTTTAGTTTATCCATGTTTAATTGGCTGCTATAATGTCTAACAATTTCCGCTTGGCGCGTAGGTACTGGCTACGGACGCTTGGCGGTTGAATTTTCAGGATAGAGGCGATCTCTTCCATATCATATCCCTCAAAGAGGTAAAGCGAGAGGATTATGCGGTAGCCTGCCGGCAACTTCTTGGTAGCTTCCTTTATCTGTGCCACGGAATATTGGATTTCTTCCTCGTCCGGTCCGTCCGTTTCCGGTTCGGCCAGATTGTCGGAAAGCTCCTCTTGGTCCGGTGCTTGGCGGCGTACATAATCGATAGCCGTATGGATGGCGATGCGATGCATCCATGCCTCAAAGCATTGCCCGTCATGATATTGGTCCAAGCGTGTGAAGATCTTGAGGAACGAGTCCTGCATGGCTTCTTCCGCCTCGGATGAGTTGCCTACGATACGCAAGCAGGCTATATACAATCGCTGTGCGTATTGTTTGTACAACTTCAGTTGCGAGCTCCGGTCTCCCCGGCGGCAACCCTCGATCAGATGTTCGGTTACTTTGTCCATTTGTTTATATAAACGAGAGTGATGCCTTGACCGTTGCATCTTGTAGCGTAAAAATACAAAAAAAGAAAGGCATCATCTCGACGCCTCTCCTCCTGAACTAAATGATAAAAATAAAAGTTATGTGGGAAGGTTTATTTCATGTCCGTTATATTGGAGATACTATCGTTCGTATAGCCTTGCGAAGTATCCTCCATTTTGGTCTTATCCGAATTATATTTTAATTTATAAGCCTGTTTCCCTTCGGAAGTCCAATAGTTTACGACAAGATCGACCGTCTCTCCTTTGGTATCCGGCAAGGAAGACAAATTGAACGCCACACGTCCGGCCCCGATCGTATATTGGGGATCATCGTAAGCGTTATGCCTAAACTCCAGCGTATAAGGATCATTCTCGGCATCCGGTTGGATCAGGTTGATAAAGTGGCGGTCTTGCCTCCCCAGAGTGTCTCGAAATAGATATTCAAATATCCGTCTCCGATCCACATATTATTCTCATAAATACTTACCGGGTCCGTACCATAGATAGAATCATTAGCCGCTCCCTCGTTCTTAGCGATGGATTTCGTAAGGATGTTATGGATCGCGTTAACCTTGACATAATGGGAGAAACCTCCTAGATTACTTTGGGTGGAATCCGCCAATATCGTGAAGTTCACCAAGGCACGTTGGTTAGGCTTCGGCTGATAGTTCGGATAGTTCGTGGCGGCGGGCCATAGCTTATCTCCGTCGTCCAGCCGTAAGTAATATACGTTATTGCCTTCCGGTACTACGGTAGCGACCGCTATCCAGATATCACCTAAAGAATACGAGTCATCGTCATCTAAGCAAGAGGGTAGGGTGAGGGATACTAAAGCGATCCCGATAACCAATAAAAAAGCTCTCAACGTCTTCATTCCTTTTGTTTCTTAAAAAGTTCACATTTCATCGTTCTATGAGGAAAGATGTAAGTTCGGGGTGAAATGCTGCAAAAGACGTTAATAAAAGATGTTAAGAACCAAGGGATTCAACGATTAGCCGTGCCGTACGCTTTGAAGCCCCGGGCATTCCTAGCGTATGGATAATCTCGTCGTATCCGTTTAGCATTCGTTTTTGATAGGCTGGATCTTGTAGGATACGTCCTAGCTCGTCTTGTATTTGCGATTCGGAGAAGCGGGCTCCGAATAGTTCTTGTACGATCTCCCGTCCCCCGATCAGGTTCACGAGGGATATGTATTTCGTATGGAAGAAATGCTTGAAAATAAAGCTGGCCAACTGTCCGGCTACAACATAGTAGCAAACGACTTGCGGAACCCGGAACAGGGCGGTTTCCAAGGTTGCCGTGCCGGAGGTTACCAAGGCGGCGGCGCTATGTTGTAGCAAGGGATAGGTTTTACCGAACACGATCTTGGCGGGATAAGAGCCTATGTATTCTTGATAGTAGGCAGGATCGATGCCTGGCGCTCCGGCTATTACCGGCTGGTAGTCGGGATATGCGGAGGCTACTTTCAGCATGGTCGGTAAATTATCCTTGATCTCTTGTTTGCGGCTACCAGATAGCAAGGCGAGGATAGGCTTGTCGGCCAATCCTTCCTCTTTGATAAATGTATCTTTGGGGATCGCTTGATGCTCCTTGTAATAGGCTACGGAGTCTACAGAAGGATTTCCTACGTAATCTACCGAATAATTAAGCTTCCGGAAAAACTCGGTCTCGAACGGCAGGATGCAGAACATACGATCTACATAACGCCGGAAGTCCCTGATGCGGTATTGTTTCCAGGCCCATATCTTGGGGGATATATAGTAATATACCGGGAGACCCAATTGGGTTTTCACATATTTGGCGATCTTCAGGTTGAATCCCGGGTAGTCAATTAAGATGACGACATCTGGTTGATAGCGGCGGATATCCTCTTGGCACGTCTTCATGTTATTTAAGATGGTGCGCAAGTTCAGCAATACCGGGATAAAGCCCATGAACGCCATTTCCCGGTAATGTTTGACAAGGGTTCCTCCGACGGCTCTCATCAGATCGCCGCCCAGAAAGCGGAACTCGGCCTTCGGGTCATTCTCTTTCAAGGTGCCATCAAATTCGAGGCGTGCAGGTCTCCGGAGGCTTCTCCGGCTATCAGGTAATACTTCATGAATTGAAAATTGAGAATTGAAAATTAAAGGATCCAGTTGTTTAGGGTGGCCATGAAGTTGTAGTCCGTAACGTCGATCTTGCAGGGGACTAGGGAGGCGTATCCGCTGTCCAGCGCAAGCATATCATTGTCCGGGTGGATGGGTTTGGCGCTTTCGAAAGCTCCTGTCAACCAGAATACGGGCTCTCCGCTGGCGTTCTCGGAACGCTTGAATTCACGTACCCAACGACCGTCAGCTTGGCGACAAACTTTCAATCCTTTCACTTGCGGTAGCTCGGCACGTTGAGGTTTAAGTAGGTTCCGTGCGGTAAGCCTTCTTTTAATACCCGGCGTGCAGCATACGTCCAAGACGGCAGCATTCGGAGAAGTCGGCATCAGCCGCATGGTCCAGTAAGGATACACCCATGGAAGGGACATTGAAAATACAGCCCTCGGCGGCGGCACCCATCGTTCCGGAATAATTTACGCAGATAGCCATATTTCCCCCGTGGTTGATACCGGAGACTAACAGATCGGGCTTGCGCTCCAAAACCTCATTAATCGCTAATTTAACGCAATCAACCGGTGTCCCGGTGCAACTATAGATGGTAAGTCCTTCCTCCTTTTTCAACAAGGTATACTTGATAGGAACTAAAGATGTAATGGCACTACCCATCCCGGAACGAGGTCCATCGGGAGCGAATACCACCAAATCGCCTAGATCTTTCAGGCACTCAATCAATTCGTTAATACCTTTGGCCCATACGCCATCATCATTCGTGATCAGAATCAACGGTCTCTCGTTTGTCATATCGTTTTATCCTTATAGTTGTCGTACAAAGGTAACAATAATTTGCGAACAATGGTTGGGGTGTGAGGGATGGGAGTTGTCCTTTCGCCTAATCAGTTGTTGATCAAGCGAAAGGTCTCAGATTATTATAGTTTCTCTATTTCTTCTATGGAGAGGCCGGTGGCAAAGGCGATTTGCTCTATACTAACTCCTAATTTCTTAAGATTAAGTGCTATGGAGTGTTTCTCTTCCTGTCGCCCTTCAGCTTTTCCTTTTTGCAAACCTTTCTGTAGCCCTTCCTCCAATCCTTTTTGCAATCCTTTTTCCATGCCTTCTTCCATCCTTTTTTCATGCCTTTCTCGACGCGAAGTCCAAGGTGTTGTAATAATCATTATACATCTTCCACTCCGCCTCGTACTGCGCCCGTTGTTTGGGGGTGAGGTTCGCCATGGATCCGATGCGTTCCAACCGCTCGAATATGGCCTTGCGTGCCTTGAAAGGCATTCTGT
>ENA-OQAA01001086-OQAA01001086.1-human-gut-metagenome-genome-assembly--contig:-NODE-1086-length-15295-cov-1.486089_pt1 | contig 15295 bp, 18 predicted proteins | sample MGYA00242489_ERZ504515 | MGnify/ENA primary metagenome ERZ504515 (study PRJEB26092, sample SAMD00036237) | human gut metagenome | host: Homo sapiens | study: EMG produced TPA metagenomics assembly of...
GTATGTGGAGATCTCGTGACGGATAACGGTCCGGGACTTTCGAAGGAAGATGTCAGCCTGATTCAGGATGAAAAAGTCTACGATTCCGGACAGATCGGTCTGGCTACGGCCGCTGATGCCGGAGAACTCAAGAAACAGAAAGGACACGGCTTCGGCTGATGAATTGCCGGGGAATCATTGAGAAATACCGGAAGACGAGTCCGGTGTTCGAAGTCTGTCTTTTCCGGGTGGAAAGTTCTCCTGGCAAGGGAAGCCGCTTTTATTTCCGGTTACCCCGGGGTGTCAGAAGAATGCTGGGAATGTGTTTGCTGGTTCTCATGCCTTTCCTGGGAGGAGGATGTATGCATTCCGCTCCGGTGGATGAAAGACAAGCTGTTCCGGACAGTATTGCCGGATATGACAGCCTGTTGCGGGTAGCCAATGACTATGCGAATATGGTTTATGAATGCAATGTCCGGGGAGCCTATTGGGAGGCACTTTCTCTGGCGGACAGTGCCTTGCATTATATGAATCTTCATTATCGGACCTATTCCGGAAAGAAGGTTCCTCTGCTCCGTCTCTATACTTCCGAGGGGGGAGATGAACGCGACTGGCTGGCCGGACGTTTCGATACGGACTACTTTATTTTGCTGGATGTGCGCAATGAAGCGGCCGTAGCATCCCTGGCCGTCAAGGATTTCCGTTGTTACCGGTATAACAATACGATTTATACGGCTCTGTACAAGCAGCTCACCAAAGATACTTCTCTCGAGCAATATTGTATTCAGATGCAGCAATCGGCCGGTAACAAATGGATTGCACTGACCTTGTTCATCCTGCTGGTGGCAGGATGCGGAGTGGTTTACTATGTGCTTTATTTCCGGAGACGTTTGCATTACCGCTACAAGATGGAACAGGTCTTTACGGTGAACGAGGCAATATTTGCCCGGTCGGTCATTCACTCCGAGGCGTTGGATGAGATTCCCCAGCGGCTGGTGGATGGAGTCTTCAACGAAATCTGTGAACTGGTTCCCGTGGAGGGGCTGGCTCTGGCGGTATATGATGAGGAATCGCATATCCTGAACTATGCCTTCTACCGGGGCGAGGGCGATGAGGTGGTCCGGGAACGTATGGCACGCTGTTTTGAAAAGCAGGTGCAGATGTGGAACGACGTGACGGGATGGACCTTGCTTCCTTTGTGGGTAGAGATTGGCGGAGAACGGCATTGCATGGGTGTGCTGGCTCTGAAAATGATCCGTTGCGATAACCGGGAAGAAGATCCGTTACTGGTGGAACTGGTAGCCGGATATCTGGCCGTGGCCTTGCATACGACGGTGGTACAGGTCGGCCGGAAGTATCATGATATAGAACTGGCTCAGGATGAATCCAACCGGGTTGCGTATGAAGAGAATATGCTTCATGTGCAGAATATGGTGCTGGACAATTGCCTTTCTACCATCAAGCATGAGACGATTTATTATCCGAACCGCATCCAGCAGATTGTGAACCGCCTGAACACAGATAAGGGTATCACTGAAGCGGAAGAAAGAAAACAGATTACCACCGTGGCAGAACTGGTGGATTATTATAAGGATATATTTACCCTGTTAAGTTCATGTGCTTCCCGACAACTGGAAGAAATCACTTTCCGGCGTTCAGAAGTACCGGTGGAACGTCTGGCCGGTTTTACGCGGAAGTATGTGGAAAAGGCCGTACGCAAGCTGGCCTTCAGGGTGGAACTGGAAGCAGAAGCTGAGCCGGTGTCGGTGACGGGTGATGAAATCCTGCTTCGTTTCCTGCTGGAAAATCTCGTGGATGAGTCGCTCCGGTATGCTCAGGAGGGAAAGCTGGAACTGAAGATCCGGAAAGAAGGCGAGTTTGTACGTTTCGACTTTATAGACCGTCGGCGCAATTTCACTCAGGAAGTGCTGAACGGTTTGTTCTATCCCGATCTGGCACGCATGTGTCCGTCGGCTTCGTCTGAGGTATTGGCCGGCACGGAATATCTGGTATGCAAGCAAATTATCCGCGATCACGATGAGTTTGCCGGGCGGAGAGGATGCCGTATCAATGCCATGCCGGCTGAAGGCGGAGGCTTTTCGGTCTGGTTCACCTTGCCCCTGAAACGTACGGAATAGGAAGGTGGAAAAGGATGAAGAGTGAAAGAACTTAAAACCGGGACTGAAAGAAGATAAAAATGGAGAAGGGGAGAATGTATCTTCGGATTATCCGTTAACTTTGCGGAAGTAAGGAAAAACTTAAAGATAAAAATGGAAAAGTTTAAAGTTATTATTGTGGAAGATGTGAAGCTGGAACTGAAAGGAACAGAAGAAATCTTCCGTCACGAAATACCCAATGCCGAGGTGATCGGTACGGCCATGACCGAGGCTGAATTCTGGGAGCTGCTTCAGCAACAGACTCCTGATCTGGTTCTCTTGGATCTGGGACTGGGCGGATCGACCACCATCGGAGTGGACATCTGTGCCCGCCTGCACCGTGAGCGTCCGGAACTGAAGTGCTGATCTTTACCGGCGAAGTGCTTAACGAAAGTTGTGGTAGATGCACTGGAGGCCGGAGCCGACGGTATCATCCTGAAGACCGGGGAATTGCTGACTGCTACGGATGTACAGGCGGTGATGGACGGCAAGAAGCTTGTCTTCAATTATCCGATTCTGGAGAAGATTGTGGAACGTTTCAAACAAAGTGTGCTGGCCGGTCAGCGCAGACAGGAGACAATTATCAATTATGATATAGACGAATACGACGAACGTCTTCTGCGCCATCTGGCTCTGGGATATACGAAAGAAATGATTACCGGACTGAAGGGGATGCCTTTCGGAGTCAAGTCCATCGAAAAGAGACAGAACGATCTGGTCAGCCGTCTGTTCCGTCCGGAAGAGCGGACGGGAGTGAATGCCTGCCGGCTGGTAACCCGTGCATTCCAGTTGCGCATCCTGGATATTGATAATCTGGAACCCGATGAAGAGTAGCATCCGTTTCTTTCATTCGGCATCGGTATTCTTTCTGCTTACGGTGGGAGTTGCTTTCCTCTCGTGGGTAGGAAGCATTTATGGTTGGGAAGACGTGCAGAACTTTCTGAGCGCGGAGGGGCTTCGCTGGGCACTTCGTTATACGGACGACAATTATCTTTGTGCGCCGATGCTGGCCAGTCTGCTGATCCTTTTTTCTGGGACTGGGGTTGTGCATCCATTCCCGTTTCCCGGAAGCCTGCTCCGTTTGCTGGGGAAAGGCATCCACCTGTCGCGCAAGGAACGCCGTGCGCTGGGGATGACGGCCGTTTCGCTCGGAGTATATGTCCTGCTTCTTGCTTTCCTGGCCTGGGGACCGTGGACACTGGTGAGGAGCATTACAGGCGATTTGTCCGGTTCTCCTCTTTCGGAAGGAATCTGGTGTGTGACAGCTTTCGGTCTGGTGCTGGCCGGACTGGTTTACGGATCTGCTACGGATTTTTATCGGAACGACCGGGATATCGTCCGCGGCATGTCGTGGTGTTTTGCCTATTTTGCTCCGGGATTTGTTACCTTATTCTTTGTTGTTCAGTTTTTTGCCGTGCTGGATTATACCGGACTGGCCGCATTTGCCGGCATTTCCGAGACGTGGCTTTACTGGACCTACACATTTTGTTGCCTGCTGGCGTTTAGCGTACGGAGAAAATGATTATCTTTGCCCGGAAAAATTATTTACCTTATATAAAAACTGATATGAAGAAAAGTATTTTATGGGTGGCTGCCGGTATGATGACACTGGCTGCCTGCCAGAAACAGGCTGGTTATACCATTCAGGGAACCGTTGAAGGAGTTGCCGATGGTGACACCGTTTATTTGCAGAACTTTGAAAACAACAACCTGGTGAAGATTGATTCTGCTATCGTAAAGAACGGTACCTTTGAATTCAAAGGTCAGGCCGACTCAATCGTCAAGAGCAGCTATGTAACTTACATGAAGAACGACAAGCGCATGCTGACCCTGTTGTTTGTTGAAAACGGAAACATCAAAGTTGCTTTGAATGAAAAGGACAGCCAGGTTTCAGGTACCCCTTGCAATGATACCTATCAGAACTTCATGACCTCTTACAAGGCTATCGGAGAAGAGCTGAAAGCTATCTACACCAAGGCTCAGCAGGATTCTACACTGACCGCCGAACAACGTGATTCACTCATGACTCTTCTGGACGAAAAGCAGGAACAGGGAATGGACAAAGTCTATCAGACAATCTCTGACTGTATCGAAACTCCGGTAGGTGTACATCTGCTCGTATCTTTCGCATCTTCATTTGACATCGAAAAGGTAGAACCGCTTCTGAACAAGATCCCTGCCGCTTATGCCAACGATGAAGGTGTGGTAGCTCTGAAGGAACATGCCGCTACGGTAGCCAAGACCGCGGTAGGCAAGAAGTTCATTGATTTTGAAATGAATACTCCGGAAGGAAAGAGCGTGAAATTGTCTGACTTTATCTCCAAGAACAAATATACACTGATCGACTTCTGGGCAAGCTGGTGCGGTCCTGCCGTCAGGAAATGCCGAATGTTGTTGCCGCTTACAATGAATTCAAGGCTAAAGGATTCGGTATCGTAGGTGTATCTCTGGACAACAACCTGGAAAGCTGGAAAAAGGCTATCAAGGATCTGAACATTACCTGGGCTCAGATGTCTGACCTGAAGGGATGGCAATGTGAAGGTGCTGCCCTGTATGGCGTACGTGCGATTCCGGCTACCGTACTGGTTGATCAGGAAGGTACTATCGTTGCCCGCAACCTGCGTGGTGATGAATTGAAAGCCAAATTGGCTGAATTGATGAAATAAACCTTTGTTAAATTAAATTCGGCACACAGGCGGGGCGGGCTTCCGTGAGGAAAGATGTTCCCAAATGCTGTGTGCATTTTTTATGTCCGTATGTTCCGGAGCGGATCAGATCATATCTTCGCCGGTTCTGATGACCGGAACACGTACGGTCTTGTGGAACGGAATGAAGCGTGACACAACCGCAATGACCAGTGTTACGGCAAAAAGCCATCCCAGGATATCTTTCAAAGCCAGAAGCGTACCCTGTTGCTGGAGAATGGTGTAAAGTGTATTGTTGGCCAGCTGGGTGGCTTCATCTATGCCATGTCCTTGGGCCAGGCTGCTTTCCAGAGTCGATTGCCAGCGTGTTGCGGCCAGCGGGTCCGTAGCGGTCAGGGTTTCCGAGAGCTCCACCATGTATTTCTGCTGGAGGCGGTAGAGCGTGTTGCTATAAAAGGCCGAAGCGATAACGGGTGTAAGTACCGAGCGGAAAGTGATCAGGAAAAAAGCATTGGAAAGCAGATACTTGGGATGAAGGTCTTCCACGGCAAAAAGAGCGAAAGCAATGATCAGAACCATCATGCCCACTCCGCGCAGGAACATGGGAAGATAGAGCATTTCGTAGGTACTGTCCGGAGAGATCCCGAAATAAAGCATGCCGAAGAACAGGGCAAAACATCCCATACCGCCGGCAATGAGAAAGCGGAAACGCCAGCGTTGCCACCGGAACCACCAGAAGCAGATGAAAGCTCCGGCCAGATAACCGGGAAGGAGCCAGATATAGAGTGTGTAGCTATGCGTATTGTCTACACGCAGGATGGTGGTCAGATAGCTGGTGAGCAGGCTGGTAGAGGTACTGAAGAACATAACCATCATCATGTAGAAATAACCCAGAATGGCTTTCCACTGGAAGAGTGGCTTCAGGCTTACGAAAGGATGGGTTGAGTGGAACTGCTCCCAGAGAAATATTGCCACGAGCAGAGGAGCGATGACAATATAGGTACAGATGCGCCTGGAAGCCATCCAGTCGAGAGTTTTGCCGTAGGTGATGACGTAGATAAGCATCAGAACACCGGTGGCGATGATGAGCATCTCGCGCGGATGAAGTTCTTTCCAGGGGATGGGACGTGAAGGACGGTCATGGCGGAAAAAAAGAATGACCGCCAGGATAGCCACGAGCAGGAGCAGCATCATGAAGTAATACATGTATTTCCAGTCGTAATGATAGGCCAGCAGAGCAGTAATGACCATGGAGAGTTGTCCGCCTCCGAATACCAGCGGATAAAAATAAGCATAGAATTCACTTCGCACATCCTTGGGCTGAAGATAAACTTGATGCGCCGGATGACCCACAACATCAGGAAACCTTTCAGAAATCCGATGACAAAGCTGGCGGCAATGAGCAGGTCGATATTGGCCTGACGGGCACAGAACCAGCTCAGGAAAAACTGGAGGACCAGATCGGCCAGCAGGAGTGATTTGCCGGACAAGGCTCCCAGAATCTTGGGAACAATCGGATAAGATACGGCCATGCCTGCCGATGCCGCATAATAGCCTATGGTAATATCTTCGGTATAGACTCCCAGGGTGTTCGATACCTCTACCATGCTACCGGTGTAAGTTCCGTTCAGCATGGCGATGGGAAGCATGATGAGGAAGACCGTAGCGACGGCTATCCGGTCGGGAACCCACGTACGGACAGGTATTTCAAGTTCACGGGCTGTTTTCATTTCTTTCTCAGAGCTTCGGTTTCGACCATCATGCCTGCCCGCAGGAGGCTCATGTATTTTTCGTCGGCTTCATCCAGATCGATGCGCACGGGGATGCGTTGTTGCACTTTCACGAAGTTGCCGGCCGAGTTGTCCGTGGGAACCAGCGAGTACTTGGAGCCTGTTGCTTCGGAGATAGCGGTGACATGTCCGTGCAGAACCTTTCCGGGAAGTCCGTCTACTTTGATGCGCACAGGCTGGCCGATATAAATATTCGCTATCTGGGTTTCACGATAATTGGCGGTAATCCATTTACCCGACTGACGTACGATGTACGACAGGGTTTGTCCGGCGCTGACATATTGTCCCGGTTCCAGGGTACGCCGTCCCATATAGCCACTGTACGGAGCGGTGACAACGGTGTATGAAAGATTCAGGTTGGCAAGGTCAAGTGCTGCTTCGGCACGCAGGATCCCAGCTTCCACTCCGACCTGCTTCTTGCTGGTTTCGTCATACTGGGAGTGGGCAGCTTCCTTCTGGCGCAGAAGAGCATCATAGTGGCACGTGCGCTTCATAACTGGCCTTGGCCTGGTCATATTGTTGTTCGGGGACAGACTCTTCCTTTAGCAGACGTTCATAGCGCCGGTAGTCCTGTTCGGTCTGCCAGAGTCTGGCTTTGGCTTCGGCCAGGTTGGCATCCTGTTCGGCGATGCGGGTATGAGAAGTCCGTATGCCGGAAGTCAGCACGTCGCGCGATCCTGTGCGTCGAGGAGGGAAGCTTCCGCTTCTTTCTGGCGGATCAGGTATTCCCGGTTGTCGAGGACGACGAGTGTGTCACCCTCGTGTACGAACTGATGTTCGCGGAATCTCACTTCCTGAATGTAACCGGCCACCCGTACGTTGACCGGTGCGATGTACTGGTCGACGAAAGCATCGTTGGTGATTTCGTAATTGATGTAACGCCAGAAATAGTTGGCCGTCCAGACCAGTCCTGATCCGGCGATAAGCAGGCAGACAATGTTCAGGATGATGTTGCGTCGTTTTTGTCTCTTCAGACGCTTGTATTTCAAATGGAGTACTGACATGGCGGTTTCTGATTGTTAACGGTATGAATGGGGTTACAGGTTTCCGATGGCCCGTTGAAGTTCATAATAGGTGTAAATGACCTGTGTGCGTGCCGTAGTGAGTTGCAATTCGGCATTGAGCCGCAGGTTGTCGGCGTCAAGCAGATCGGTCAGGATGGCCAGCTGGTTCATATAGCGGTTTCGCATGATCCGGTAGTTCTCCTCGGCCTGTTTTACCGAGAGTTTCAGGGATTCCACCCGGTCGGTAGCTTCGTGATGCTTGAGCAGGGCTGCCTGTACTTTCATACGGATGTCTTGCCGTTTCTGTTCTTCGGTGTTGCGCATCAGAAGTACGTTTTGCCGGGCCTCGTTCATGCGGTGCCGGTTGCGGTAGAGCGCCGAAAGAGGATAGGAGAGTGAGAGTCCGATGTTCCAGTTGTTGTTATAAAGGTCGGCCATGGTGCGTGAAACGGGTCGGGCCAGGGTATTCGAGGCGGTTAGTGAAAGCCGTGGAAGCTGTTCGGCCCGTGTCAGTGCAATGTTGTTTTCGGCCAGTTCCGTCTGTTTCCGGATGAGCTGCATGGCCGGATCGGAAAGGAATGCCCGGTCCACATACTCTCCGTAGGTACCGGCCTGGAAAGTCTGTTCCAGCAGGGTTGTATCCGGGATCAGGAGCAATCTTTCGTCCATGCCCAGCAGAATGTCCAGCCGTTGGGATACCAGCCGGATATTGTTTCGGGTTTCGGTGACGGCCAGCCGGTCGTTGGTCAGTTGCATTTCACTCCGGAGAACGTCATTGTTTGTGATAATGCCTTCTTCCTTCATTCGCCAGATGTCCTTGAGCCTGCGTTCAGACTCCTCAATGTTCCGGTTGAGTACCCGGTCCTGTTTGTAGAGGCTGAACAGGTTCAGATATTGCTCGAGCAGTTCCAGTTTGATGTCTGCCCGGTCGGTTGCCGTCTGAAGCCGTGCGATGTCCTGCTCCAGTCCGGCTTTGCGGATGGAATATTTGATTTTTCCTCCCTGATAGAGAGGCTGGGTAAATCGACGGTGTAGTTCTGTTGCCAGTCGGGAGTGTCGGGGCGGGTCGGATCATTCAGTCCGCTTTGCCATACGACAGGTTGTCCCAGCACCCCTCCTTTCAGACCGATGGAGATATCAGGCATCCGGGCGGTTCGTGCATCGCGTATGCGCTCTTCGGCCATCTGCTCTTTCAGACGATCGGCATGAAGCTGGAGGTGCTGTTCCGCTCCCCGTGCAAACAACTCATCAGACTGATCCGGAGGGAATCATGCTGGGCGTAGGTGGTAAACGGAATGCATAAGGAGAGAAAAAATGTTGACAAAAAATCAATAGGTCTCAATGGCATGCTGCAAGTCCTTTAATAATTTGTCGGTCAGCTTGATCTGTTCTTTTCCCAGGATTCTTTCCAGACGGTCGTAATATTCCTTGAGCTGAGGGGCAATCCATTGGTGAAATTCTTCTCCTTTTTCGGTGAGATAGACCAGTTTGTTGCGCCGGTCTTTCGGATTTTCATGCCGGCAGACCAATCCTTTGCGTTCCAGGTTTGTCATGAGACTGGTCAGGCAGGCTTTGTCTTTGGCAGTCCGTTCTGCCAGAGTCTGCTGGGTGACCCCCTGTTCGCTCCAGAGACAACTCATGATCTGTAACATTTCGAAGGTAATCCCTGCATTGGAGTTCCGTAGCAGGCGTTGCATAGCGTGACGTGATGCCATACGGGTGCGTATCAGCTGCATGATACACTCTCTTGAAGTAATTTTCTCGTTCATTTCTGTTAATCTTGAATATGGGTGCAAAGATAGTGTTTTTTGAATTATTTGGTATAATATTAAACTAATTCTTATCCGGGAACTGTGTTTTTTTCTTTCGTGCAATATTTCCGTAATATGGAAATCCCCTTTTCCGTTCCTGTTTCAGGGAGGAGAAGGGGAGAAATCGTTTTTCAGAGTAAACTGATCAGTGTATCCACGTCTGCTTCACGGGTTGCCCAGCTGGTGACGAAACGTACGACGGTTTCCGTTCTCCTCTTGGTCCCCAGAGTTCGAAAGTTGCTTCCTGTGCAAGGCGGTCAATCGTCTCATTGGGCAGGCATACGAATTGCTGGTTGGTGGGAGAATCGAGATGCAGGCGGTATCCTTTCTGTACGAAAGCCTGCTTCAGTTTCAGGGCGAGGCGCACCGCATGTGCTCCGAGCCGCTCGTAGAGGCCGTCGGTGAAAAGTGTTTCAAACTGGATACCCAGCAGACGTCCCTTGGCCAGCAAGGCTCCGTGTTGCTTGATCAGTGGGAAGAAGTGTGGCAAGCGTTTCGGGTCGGGTGCGACAACCGCTTCTCCGAAGAGCGTTCCGACTTTGGTCCCGCCGATGTAGAATGCGTCACAGAGGCGTGCAATGTCCTTGAGAGTGACGTTTGTTCCGGGAGAGGCCAGTCCGTATCCTAGGCGTGCTCCGTCCATATAAAGCGGAATATGAGCTTCGCGGCATACGCGGCTCAGATCCTCCAGTTCATCGAGCGTATAAAGTGTGCCGTATTCGGTGGGATGGGAGATGTAGACCATTCCCGGGGCAACCATGTGCTCATAGGTTTCGTCGCGGTAGAAGTCGGTGATGTAGCTTTCACCTCGTTGGCCCGTAGCTTGCCTTCGTGCTGGGGCAGGGTAATCACTTTGTGGCCGGTGGCTTCGATGGCTCCCGATTCGTGTACGTTGATATGGGCGGTTTCTGCGGCCAGAACTCCTTCGTGGTGAGCCAGAAGCCCGTCGATGACGGTTGCGTTGGTCTGTGTACCTCCTACCAGGAAATGTACGGCTGCTCCGGGCTGTCCGCATGCCTTGCGGATCAGTTCCTTTGCACGGGCGGTATAGGGATCATTTCCATATCCTACGGTCTGTTCCAGATTGGTTTCGGTCAGGCGCCGTATCACTTCCGGATGGGCACCTTCCATATAGTCTGTGTCAAAATGTATCATGTTGTATTTCTTTGTTTGATTAGCCTTGCAAAGGTAACAAAGAAAAGCCGAAAACCAGCAGGTGTATGCCGGTTGGAATAACTTTTTCGTATCTTTGCAAAGTTTAGAGACATTCTGTGAATATATGCCTGTGATAGAAATAACTTCGCTGGACCATCCGGGAGTGGATGTGTTCAGCGCTTTGACCGAAGCTCAGTTGCGCAACCGGCTCGATCCGGCAAAAGGTGTTTTCATTGCCGAGAGTCCCAAGGTGATCCGGGTGGCTCTTGATGCCGGTTACGAGCCTTTGTCCCTGCTTTGTGAGCGCCGGCATCTGACGGGAGATGCGGCAGATATCCTTGCAGGGTGGGAGATATTCCCGTGTACACCGGTGAGCGGGATTTGCTGGCCCGGCTGACCGGCTATACCCTGACGCGGGGAGTGCTTTGTGCCATGCGTCGTCCGTGTGTACGCGAAGTGGCAGAGGTGTGCAAGGATGCCCGTCGTGTCGTGGTGATTCATGGGGTGGTGGATACCACCAACATCGGAGCCATTTTCCGGTCGGCCGCAGCTTTGGGAATTGATGCCGTGTTGCTGACTCCCGACTCGTGTGATCCGTTGAACCGGCGGGCTGTACGTGTGTCTATGGGTTCCGTGTTTCTGGTTCCCTGGACATGGGCCGACGTCCGCTGGAGTGCTTGAAAGAGCTTGGATTCAAGACGGCTGCTCTGGCCCTTACCGACCGTTCCGTGCCGTTGGACTATCCGCTTCTCAAGCAGGAGTCCCGTCTGGCACTGGTGATGGGTACGGAGGGCGACGGTCTTCCTCAGACGGCCATTGACGGGGCTGATTACGTGGCCCGTATTCCCATGTATCATGGAGTGGATTCACTGAATGTGGCGGCTGCTTCGGCCGTGGCTTTCTGGGAGCTCCGGCTTCCCGGTAATGTTTCAGGCGATGCCAGCAGTTCGATGTCGAAGATCAGTGTTGATCCTCCGGGAATACCCGGCTGGGAGAATTTGCCGTATCCCATTTCGGCAGGGATGTAGATTTCCCATCGGTCGCCTATGCACATCCGCTGGAGTGCGATGATCCATCCGTCGATCAGGTCACTCAACCGGAGGGCAGCCGGGATTCCTCCCCGTGTGTCGTCGAATATTCTTCCGTCGATGGTACGGCCGGTGTAGTGGACGGTGACGATGCTTCGTGGGCCGGGATGTTTGCCGTCAGCCCGTCCTTCGGCCAGTGATTTGTAACAGATCCTTTCGGGAGCGGACTGACTCCCGTTTCTTTGCTCTTGCTGGCCAGCCAGTTGAGATTGGCCTGTGTATACTCTTTGCGATTGTTTTTCGTCTGAACTTGTTTTTTGTCTTTTTCCATGGTCGCTTCTTTTTCGTGTTCACAAAGATACTTGCTCGTTTTCGGTCCGCCAAAAATGAAAGGCCGGGTTTATGCAAAAATCTGTTAACGGAAAGAAGTTTCTTCCGGAAATTATTTTTCGCAGGAAGAAAATATCGTTTTCCCTGTGGGGGAAAGTGTTTTCCTGATGCGTGTTTTCTTTCCCTTCTGTATGATTTTTCCCGGCCGCATTGTACCTTTGTATTGTAATAACTCTCAAAAGACGGTGATATGCGAAAAGTAAGTAGAGAAATGGACAGTGCCTGGGCGCTGGAAGTCATGCGCAAGGCTCCTTATATAACGGTCAGTTTCACCCGGCCTGACGGAACGGCTTATGGGGTACCTCTTTCACTGGCAAGTGCGGACGGCCGCATCTGGTATTTCCATTGTGCTCCGGAAGGGGACAAGCTGGATGCTCTTGCCGTTCATCCGGAAGTATGTCTGTCGGCCGTAACGAAGTGTGCTCCTACGGTAGGGCCCAAAGACGGATCGTTCACTCTCCAGTATCGTTCGGCTATTGCGTTCGGAAGAGCGGAACTGGTGACCGGGGATGCGGAAAAGATTGAAGCTCTCCGTATCATCAGCCAGCGTTTCCTGCCGCAACACATGGATGCATTCGATGATGCGGTTCGCCGGAGTCTTCATCGTACGGCGGTGGTGCGTATCACGCTTACAGATCCTCCTGTGGGTAAGCGCAAGCAATATGACAAGCAGGGGGAAGAAATGAAATATGGACGCATGGAAGAATAAAAAACAGTCAGCTTATGCAACTTACCTATCTGTTTCATAGCGGTTTCGTGTTCGAGACTGACCGCTGCATTCTCGTGTTTGATTACTGGATGGATCCGGCGGGTGCCATGTCCCGGTACCTGGAGTCATCGAAGCCTCTGTATGTCTTTTCCAGCCATTTCCACGAAGATCATTTCAACCGGGAGATCTTTTCCTGGCGAACCCGGAAAGCAAACGTGTGCTACATTCTTTCGAAAGACATTCTGAAGCACCGACGGGCCGGAAAGGAAGAAGCTGATGCCTGGCTGGGCAAAGGAGCCGTGTGGGAAAACGAACATCTCCGCGTGACGGCTACGGGAAGTAACGATAGCGGTGTGTCGTGGGTGGTGAAACCGGCGGCATGCGTCTTTTTCATGCCGGCGACCTGAACAACTGGTATGCCCGTTTTTTGACCGACGACTATCAGGGAGGGCTGGTTTATAGTCCCGATTTCGGCGTTGATATTGATCCGGCCAGGGAAGAAAAGCGTTTTCTGGGCGAGCTGAAAGATATCCGTAAACTTGTCGGCCGTTTCGATGTGGTGATGTTTCCCGTGGACGGCCGCATCGGCAACGGATATACCGCGGAGCCCGTCAGTTTCTTGACAGGTTTCAGGTCGGACTTTTCGTTCCCATGCACTTTGTGGCCAGCGGTTTCGAGTCAGCCTGGCGGATGAAGGAATTTGCCGATGCGAAGTCTGTCCCATTCTGGAGCATTGCGGGAGAAGGAGAAAGCCGTGAGGTGAGGAAACGCATCGAAGTTGTAGCTGCGGTGATGAGTCGCGACGGGAAGTATTTCGCTACCCAGCGCGGTTACGGCGAGTTTAAGGACTACTGGGAATTTCCCGGTGGAAAGATGGAGCCGGGTGAGAGCCGGGAAGAGGCTCTGATGCGTGAAATCCGCGAGGAACTCGATACGGATATCCGGGTGGATGCCTTTCTCACGACGGTGGAGTGTGACTATCCTTCGTTCCACCTTACGATGCATTGTTATCTGTGTACCGTAGTTTCGGGCAGTCTGGTACTGAAGGAGCATGAGAGTGCTGCCTGGCTGGGTGCGGACGAACTGGATCGTGTGGCGTGGCTTCCGGCAGATGTGGAAGTGGTGAAGGAGATTAAGAAAAGGGGAGCATGAAATTCTGAAATCAGCAAGCAATGTTAAAGAAAGACGAATATAGTCTGGTAGATTATGTTTCCTCACATGGTGATTTTCCTGTGAACATCACTTGAAAACTGGAGAAACCTGTGATGCCGCGATATCTGAAAGTAGTATAGAAATAGTTGGTTATACTAATGTTATTTTGCTATAAATGAGAGCGAAAATTTGACATTATTTGATGATGCAGGTAAAAATGCTGACTTTGATTTCTCTTGAATTCTTCGTTCGGGATGAAAAGGTTAATGCTCTTTTATTTGAAATGATGAAAAAGACAGTTATAATCTTTTCCTGTGTTAAATCATAGTCCTTTATTAACGTAACGAGCCGAATCTTTTGATGAAAAACGCTGAGATAAATGTGGCTATGCGCCTAATTGTTTTACATAACCCTTTCGTTATATTGGATAAAACGCTTCGACATTTTTGAGGGAAGCTGAAATAAAGGGATTTTAAAGCTGGAAGCGGGAAAAAACAGACTCCAAATCAGTGTTCCTGTTTCTGCTTTTTACGCGAAAATGTATTGTTCTGGTTTTGATAAGGCAGGCTTTTGTAATCTGCATGTTGCGGATTTTGTATTTTATATGTCTGAATGATATTTCGCGGACTTGTGAGAATTCAAAATATGTAACATGTGTAATAAAGTTCTATGAATAGGGGATATTTAGAAGGGTGAATTAACATAATGACAAATTGAAATGGAGTTCATAAGGCTGACAAATGTGATATGTCTTTCCTATGGCTATGAATCGGCGTTTAAATAAGCAAAATTAGAAATGTCAACAAAAGTCTTTCTTTACCAGTATGTAACCGGAGAAGAAGAAATAGTTGGGTATTTGCTTTTTATTCTTTAAATTCGCAAAAATAGATTCTGAATCATGAATATTTTACACCGTATATCTGGAATGTTTTTCTTGAATCTGCTATTGGGAGATCAATGGAGCTTGCTTTGTTCCTGAATTTCGGGAGAATATATTGACTTGAGAATTTCTGAGAGTAATGGATTAAAGGCCTAGTAATTATGATAAACATAAGTTCAAGCAATCTTGCTAAATCATTGAAGCGTATAAAGTCTATTTTTAAAGAGTATTTTTCTATTGAACTTTACAAATGGAAAGCTGTAAGGTGTTTCCTTGCTTACTGGGACATTGAAGCTGTTAATTTTAAGGGTATGCTGAAACAGGCATTAAGTAAGACGGAAAATTTGCTGACTTCAATGAATAATTATCCGAGGAATATGTTAGAAGAGTTTTGTGAGTTAGATGAAACAAAAGTACGCGAAATGTTTAGAGAGCTATTTGATGAGAATCAGAATGTTGTCTTTCGGATAAATCAGTTTCGAAAAAATGCAGATGAGTTATTGAGGCTATGGGGGAAGGGTAAGCAACATTATCAGACGTTAAATGCAATTACCACATACCTTTGGCTTCGATATCCGGATAAATATTATATCTAT
>ENA-OQAA01001088-OQAA01001088.1-human-gut-metagenome-genome-assembly--contig:-NODE-1088-length-15269-cov-3.423062_pt1 | contig 15269 bp, 18 predicted proteins | sample MGYA00242489_ERZ504515 | MGnify/ENA primary metagenome ERZ504515 (study PRJEB26092, sample SAMD00036237) | human gut metagenome | host: Homo sapiens | study: EMG produced TPA metagenomics assembly of...
ACCGCACGAGCGGTTTTGCGAAGCAAATGGAGGCCTTACAGGCCGACAAGCGGACCGGACTGAATTCTTAACGCGCCCACTGATGGTGCACCAAAGAATGCCTTACACGAAAGTGTAGGGCGTTTTTTTGTCGCTCTATTTTAAGAAGGCACGATCTGGTGCAGCGTCGGAGATACTCGAACAGGGCGGCGGCACGCAGTGCCGTAAGGAACGCCACAGTGCGGCGTTCCTTATGGAGGACGGCACGGTGTTTCAGGCGTATTATTTCAATGAAGATAAAATCCTGAAGTGATTTTGAAATGTAAACATCAAAGGGGGTAGGCGCGGATCGCGCCTACCTCATTTTTTGTAAAACGCAATTGCCGTAAACAGGGGGGTGTGCTATGATAATGATAAATACTGTGCTATGAGGTGACCGCTATGACCGCTGCGCAACAGCAACAGGCCGCAAAGAATTTTGCCGCCTACTGGAAAGATAAGGGCTACGAAAAAGGCGAAAGTCAACCCTTCTGGCTGTCGCTGCTTCGTGATGTGTACGGAGTCGAACACCCGGAGCAATTCATTCAGTTTGAGGAGCAAGTCCACCTTGACCACACCAGTTTCATTGACGGCACGATTTCCGCTACCCACGTTCTGATAGAGCAAAAGGGGCTTGGCAAGGATTTGAACAAGCCCATCAAGCAATCAGACGGTGCGCTGCTGACCCCTTTTGAACAGGCTAAGCGGTATATTTTGGAGCTGCCCGTATCGCAGCACCCGCGCTGGGTGGTAACCTGCAATTTCAGCACCTTTTATGTGTATGATATGGAACGCCCGCGCGGTGAGCCTGAAATCATCGAACTTGCGAATCTGGAAAAAGAATACTATCGGCTGCAATTCCTTGTCGATGCCGGAAACGAACACCTCAAACGGGAAATGGAAGTTCCATAGCGGCAGGTGAAATTGTCGGCTTGTTATATGATGCCTTTTACAAGCAGTACGCAAACCCGGAATCCGAACATTCGCTGAAAAGCCTGAACAAGCTGTGCGTTCGCTTGGTATTTTGCCTGTATGCCGAGGATGCCGGGATTTTTGGGCATCACGGTATGTTCCACGACTACCTCAAAGGCTTTGACACGCGCGGACTGCGCAAGGGGCTGGTAGATTTGTTCCGCGTGTTGGACACAAAGTTGCAAGACCGTGACCCCTATTTGAAAGATGACAACCCGGAATTGGCGGCGTTTCCCTATGTGAATGGCGGGCTGTTCAGCGATGAGAATATCGAGATACCGCCGTTCACCGATGAAATCCGAAACCTGCTGCTGGAGAAAGCCAGCGAAAACTTCAACTGGTCGGAAATCAGCCCCACCATTTTCGGCGCGGTGTTTGAAAGTACCCTGAACCCCGAAACCCGCCGCAGCGGCGGTATGCACTATACCAGCATTGAAAATATCCACAAGGTCATTGACCCGCTGTTCTTGGACGAACTGAAAGCTGAGCTTGACGAGATATGCGCCAATCCCGTGGAACGAACCAGAACGGCAAAGCTGCGGGTGTTCCAACGCAAGCTGGCATCGCTCACATTCTTAGACCCTGCGTGCGGCAGCGGAAACTTTTTGACCGAAACCTACTTGAGCCTGCGCCGCTTGGAAAACAAGGTTTTGGTGGAACTCTCCCACGGTCAGGTCACGATGTATTCCGCCAGCGAAAGCCCGATACAGGTTTCCATCAGCCAGTTTTACGGCATCGAAATCAACGATTTTGCTGTGACGGTTGCAAAAACCGCGCTCTGGATTGCCGAAAGCCAGATGATGAAAGAAACCGAAAAAATCCTGCTCGTTCCGCTGGACTTTCTGCCACTGAAAACAAATGCCTTTATTGTAGAGGGTAACGCTGCGGGTGGATTGGGAGAGCGTGGTTCCCAAAAGTAAGCTGAATTATATTATGGGGAATCCGCCGTTTGTTGGCTACTCACTGCAAAGCAAAAGCCAAAAGGACGATATTCTTTCCGTTTATGTTGATGAAAAAGGCAAACCATATAAAACTGCGGGCAAAATTGACTATGTGGCAGGGTGGTACTATAAGGCTGCCAAACTGATGCAGAATACTCCGATACGCACGGCCTTTGTTTCAACGAACTCTATCACACAGGGCGAACAGGTTGCGGGCGTTTGGAAACCGCTCTATGACCAATTTGGAATACACATTGATTTTGCACATCGGACGTTCCGCTGGGATAGTGAGGCAAGCTTAAAAGCCCAAGTGCATTGTGTGATAGTCGGGTTTAGCTGTACACCAATCCATGCGGCAAGGTGGTTGTTTGATAATGGCAGTGTTCAAGCGGTTGAGAATATAAATGCATACTTGATGGCAGCACCTAATGTGTTTGTTGAAAGTAGAAAAAAGCCTATCTGCAAAACGTATGAAATGACTTCTGGTAATAGACCTGCTGATGGCGGCAATCTCATAATTGAAGAAAAGGACTACGATACATTTATAAAATCGGAACCAAAAGCTTTACCATATATTAAAAGACTTAGTGGTGCAACTGAATTTATAAACAATAAAAAACGGTGGTGTCTTTGGTTGGTTGGCGTTTCACCCGCAACACTTTCACAAATGCCTTTGGTAATGAAACGTATAAAGCAATGCCAACAAGATAGACTTTCAGGAGCCGATGACAGAAAGAAGTTAGCTGATACGCCGTGGCTTTTCCGAGAAACTAATGTGCCAGAAACCGCTATTGTAGTTCCGCGACACTCAACAAAAGATAGAAAATATATACCATTTGGCTTTATTGGCAGGGAAATGATTCTTACTGATGCTGCGATGTGTATTCCCAATGCAGGCATTTATGAGTTTGGCATACTTGAATCAAACGTGCATATGGCGTGGATGAGAGCTATTGGCGGACGCATCAAAAGTGATTACCGATACTCTAAGGACATCGTATACAATAACTTTCCGTGGCCTACACCAAACGAACAGCAAAAAGCCAAAATTGAACAAACCGCGCAAGCGATTCTGGACGCACGCGCTCTTTACCCGGACAGCAGCCTTGCCGACCTGTATGATGAACTGACCATGCCGCCGGAACTCCGCAAAGCCCATCAGGCTAATGACCGCGCCGTTATGGACGCTTACGGATTCATAAAAGGAACTGCCGCAAGAACCAGCGAAAGCGCCTGTGTTGCCGAGTTAATGAAACTTTACCAGCAAAAGATATCTGCCGCACAGTCCGAATAATCGCTTTGAAAAGTTGACATCAAAAAAGCTCCGGGGGCTGCATTGCTCCCGGAGTTTGCTTTTATTGGGGCTGCATCGGCTTGTTGCAATCCATACACAGAATATGGATGATAAGATTTTTGTTTATGCAGTCTATAAGAAGTATGACCGGCAGATCTTTGGAAACAGAGAACTGCGGTTTTCAATATAAATTTATCTTCCAAGCCCCGTCCGTAGGACGGGTTGGTATGTTGCGGATTTTTAATGTGTAGTACGGCAGTAGGGCGGCCAGGGGGCTGGCCGCCCTACTGCGGAATATTGTGGTGTTGATTCGCAATGAACCTGCATATTTGTGGCATGCCAGGGCTGGCCTGATCTGGCAGCCCCGACCGACAAAACGCTTTGAGGGCAAACAAACTGCTCCACCCCGCATTTGCTGTGTATGGTTGTATGTGCTATACTAAAAACAATCTATGGTGCAGCTGAAAAGTCGAAAATATCGTCTATTTCTACAAACGCAGCGGGATTTTGCGTTAAAAAGCCTTGGAATCCACAAAGGATTCCCGCGGCTCTTTACCTTAAATCCGTCTTGCGCTTGTGAAATATCCGTCATTTTCTTTGTTTTCAGATACACCTTAAGAAGCCGCACCAGATGTGGACTGTGCGGGGCCGCAGTGTGATGTTGAGAAAGGGGAGCAGCAGATGACCCGGATTGCGATTGTGGAGGACGAGGCGGCGGTGCGGGAACAGCTGGCGGGGTATGTGCAGCGGTACACCCGGCAGTACGGCACGCGTTTGAGGTAACGGAGTTTGCGGACGGGATGGAAATTTTGGAGGATTACCGCCCGCAGTTCGACATTATCTTTCTGGATGTGGAGATGAAGCACCTGGACGGCATGGAGACCGCCCGCCGAATTCGGGAGCGGGACGGCGGGGTGCTGATCGTGTTCATTACCAACATGGCGCAGTATGCCATCCGCGGATATGCCGTTGGGGCGCTGGATTATGTGCTGAAACCGGTGCCCTACTTTGCGTTTTCGCAGCAGCTGCAAAAGGCGCTGGGGCAGCTGGAAAAGCGGGAGCGGCATTACCTGGCCGTGGCGGTGGACGGCGGCATGCGGCGGCTGGACGCGGCGGAAATCTATTACCTGGAAAGCGAAGGCCACAAGGTGCATTTTTACACCGAAAAAGAAGATTTTATGGTGCCGGGCACCCTGAAAAACTATGAGGAAAAGCTGGTGGGCCGGGCGTTTGCACGGTGCAACAGCGGGTATCTGGTCAATCTGGCGCAGGTTTCCGGCGTGCAGCAGGATATGGTGCAGGTTGGTCCGTATGCGCTGCAGATCAGCCGCCCGCGGCGCAAGGCCTTTATGGCGGAGCTGGCGGATTATATTGGGGGTGCGGGCCAATGACGACACTGCCGGATATCCCCCGCCTGTACACCGCATTGGCGGAAGTGCTGGCGGTGCTGCTGTATGCGCACAGACTGCGCCGCGGATGAACCAGCGCGTGATCTGGGGCGTAGAAGCCGGTTGGGCGGTGCTGCTGGGGGCGTTTTTGCAGGCCACGGGGAAAGTTCCGCTGGCGTGGTGGATCCCCTGCATGGCAATGGCGATTCTTTCCATGCTGCTGTTTTTGTGGGTCACACGCAGCATTACGCTGCTGGAAGCGGGTTATGTGTGCGCGCGAGCCTTTATTTTGGCGGAGCTGGCGGCCAGCGTGGAATGGCAGCTGCACTGCGTGCTGTGGCCGCAGCGCGGCGGGGCGGAGCCGCTTTCGCTGCTGTTGTTGGCGGCGGTGTACGGCGGCATTTTTGCCGCGATGCTGTTTGTGGAAAACCGCGCCCCGGCCCGGCCGGGAAGCTGAAAATAACGCCCGCAGGAACTTTTGTGGCGGTGGTCATGGCGCTGACCGCATTTGCCGTGAGCAATTTGAGCTTTGCCAACGGCAGCGAAGCCAACATGAACATGTTTTACATCCGCACGCTGGTGGACCTGGCCGGGGTACTGATTTTGACGGTGCAGCACGAGCAGCTGCGCGAAGCCGCCCTGCACAGCGAGCTGGCGGAGCTGGACGGCGTTTTGCACCGCCAGTACGAGCAGTACAAGCAGAGCAAGGAGAACATCCGCCTGATCAACCGGCGCTACCACGAGCTGAAAATGCAGATTGCGGCCATCCGGGCGGAGCGGGACCACGCCAAGCAGGATGTGGCGCTGGCGGCCATGGAAAGCGGCATCCGCCAGTACGAGGCGGAGAACAAGACCGGCAACCCGGTGCTGGACACCCTGCTGACGGCCAAAAGCCTGTACTGCCAGCAGCACCACATCACGATGACCTGCGTGGCGGACGGGCATTTGCTGGATTTTTTGGAGACAGGGGAGATCTGCACGATTGTGGGCACGGCGCTGGACAACGCAACGGAGAGCGTAGAGACCGAGCCCGACCACGAAAAGCGGCTGATCCGGGTGGCGGTGTACGCCAGAACGGCTTTGTGATGCTGCGGTTTGAAAACTACTGCGCGCAGGAAGTGGAGCTGGGCGCGGACGGCCTGCCGCGCCGCAACACCCATGGCGGCAGCGACCTGCGCGGTGTGCGCGCCGCCGCCGAAAAGCGCGGCGGAACGATGACGCTGCACTGGGAAAACGAGTGGTTTACGCTAAGGGTATTGCTGCCGCAGAAAAGCTGAATGGATGGCTGGGGGTCTAGGATAAGGCACCCGGCCATTTTTGGTGTTTGGGCGGGGTGCACAAAACAGGGTCGAGATGCTTTGTGAGAGATGCACAACAAAAAATGAAATGTTTTTGAAACTTTTGCAAAACATGCAACGGAAACAACAGTTTGTGCAAAAAATGAGCCGAAAGAAAATTGTTTTGGTACAATATCATCAATGAAAGCGGAAATCCCGTCAGCTGCCATCCGGAGGGCGGCACAATAAAAGGAGGAAAACAATGAACACCCTGCTTCTTACCCTGGCAAATATGGGCGTCAACCTGGACGACGTTGCCGATGTGGTCAATAACTGCATCCCGCAGCTCATCTTCTTTGGCGTTGTGGTTGCCGCCGCCATTATCGTACTGATCGCTATGGCGGTCAACAAGAAACTGGCCAAGCCCACCAAATTCATGGTGCGCGCCCAGTCCGGCCTGGCCGTGCTGCTGGCTTTCGGCATCATGCTCAACCTGGTTGCCTTTGGCCCTATGAGCACCATGCTCGACCTGGTCACCGGCAACGGCACTATCACCGAAGAATCTGGTGCAGAGGCCAACGCCCTGTGCACCGAGATTGCCGAGGAAGGCATCGTCCTGCTGCAGAACGATGACAACGAACTGCCCCTCGCGTCCGGCAGCAACCTGAACGTCTTTGGCTGGGCTTCTGTCGGCCCTGTCTACGGCGGCACCGGCGCCGGCGCGATCTCTGCCGACCGTCCCACCGTCAGCCTGCTGGATGGCCTGCACAACGCGGGCATCAACACCAACACCGAGCTGAGCGATTTCTACACCGCTTACTGCGCCGAGCGCCCGGCGCTGGGTTACAGCAACCATAACTGGACCCTGCCCGAGCCCACCGCCGCCAGCTACACCCAGGAGCTGATCGACAACGCCAAGTCTTTCTCTGACACTGCGATGGTCGTCATCAGCCGCGTTGGTGGCGAAATGGCTGACCTGCCCACTAACATGGATGGACTCAACTACACTGAAAACTCTACCGAGTATAATGATTTCGAACCCGGCCAGCATTATCTTTCTCTGACCAAAACAGAAAAGAACATGATTGATATGGTCACCAAAAACTTTGCTAATGTTGTGCTGGTTTACAATGGTGCCAATACTTTGGAAATGGGCTTCGTGAATGATTACCCCCAGATCAAGAGCGTCATTTGGTGCCCCGGCACCGGTCAGACTGGCTTCAACGCTCTGGGCGAGATTGTTGCCGGTGAGGTCAACCCCTCCGGCCACTCTGCTGACACCTTTGTCTATGACCTGACCGCAGCTCCTTACTTCAACAACATCGGCGACTTTGCTTACACCAATGCGGATTCCGTTGGTTACACCGTTGCCAGCCAGGCTGGCGGTGATGCAAAGCTGGTTCCTCCGCACTTCGTCAACTATGTTGAGGGCATCTACGTTGCTACAAGTTCTACGAGACTGCAGCTGCCGAGGGCCTGATCGACTATGACAAAACCGTTCAGTACCCCTTCGGCCACGGCCTGTCCTACACCACCTTTACCCAGAAAATCGACTCCATGACCGAGGCTGACGGCACCATCACTCTGGATGTCACCGTCACCAACACCGGCAGTGTGGCCGGTAAGGACGCCGTGCAGGTCTACTTCAACCCGCCGTACACCGATGGCGGCATTGAGAAGCTTCCGCCAACCTCGTCACCTTCGGCAAGACCGACTCCATTGAGCCGGGCGCTTCCCAGACCTTGACCCTGACCTTCAACACCGAGGACATGGCCAGCTTTGACAGCAAGGACAAGGGCTGCTACGTGCTGGAAGAGGGCGACTATATCATCAGCATCAACGAGGATTCCCACACGGTGCTGGATTCCAAGACCTACAATGTCGCTTCCACCATCGTCTATGACGAGTCCAACCCCCGCAGCACCGATGCCGAGGCTGCTACCACCAAGTTCGACTTCGCTGACGACAAGCTCGTCACCCTGTCCCGTGCTGATCACTTCGCCAACTATGCCGAAGCTGTTGCTGCTCCCTCTGACTATACCATGTCTGAGGAAAGCATGAGCACCCTGTACAACGACCACAACTGGACCCCTGAGGACTTCAACGACCCCAACGATGAGATGCCCGTTACCGGTGCCAACAACGGCCTGAAGCTGGCTGACCTGCGCGGTGCTGACTACGACGACGAGCGTTGGGATACCCTGCTCGACCAGATGACCGTCACCGAGATGGACGACTGATCGCACTGGGCGGCTACCAGACCAAGGCCGAGGCCAGCGTTGACAAGTACGCGACCATCGACTGCGACGGCCCCGCTGCCATCAACAACAACTTTACCGGCGTTTCTTCCATTGGCTTCCCGTCCGAGATCATCATCGCTTCCACCTTCAACACCGACCTGGCCCGCCGCTACGGCGAGAGCATCGGCCGCATGGCCAGCGAGATGAACGTCACCGGCTGGTACGCCCCCGCCATGAACGGCCACCGTTCCGCCTTTGACGGCCGTAACTTCGAATATTACTCTGAGGACAGCGTCCTCGCCGGTTACATCGGTGCCAGCTCCATTGCCGGTGCCCAGAGCTACGGCGTCTACGCTTACATGAAGCACTTTGCCCTGAACGACCAGCAGATCAACCAGAGCAAGCTGCTCTGCACCTGGGCTGACGAGCAGGCTATCCGCGAGATCTACCTGCGTCCCTTCGAGATCAGCGCCAAGGTGGGCGGCTGCAAGGCCGTCATGTCCAGCTGGAACTATATTGGCAACCAGTGGGCCGGTGCCTGCAATGCACTGCTGAACGGCGTGCTGCGCGGCGAGTGGGGCTTCCGCGGTATGGTCATCACCGACGGCTTCCACTTCACTGACTATATGGATTCAGATATTGCCATCCGCAACGGCTGCGACCTGATGCTGAAGAACTACGACGTTGCCACCAACCACCTGACCGATACCACCAGTGCTACCAGTGTTAAGGCTATGCGTCAGGCTTGCAAGAACATCATGTACACCGTGGTCAACTCCCGCGTTTACGACCCCGCCAACACTGTTTCCACCCCCATCTGGCGTACCGCTATGATCGTGGTCGACGTGCTGCTGGCTGTACTACTGGTCGTGCTGGAAGTTCTCACCTTCAAAAGCTACAAGAAGAAAAAGGCACAGTAAAGTGTAATTTGTAAGCTGTGCAGCTGCCCTGCGGTCCATCGCCGCCGACTTTGCGCGGTTGTGCGGTGGGCCGCAAGGCTGTTTTTAAGAAAAGGAACCACCTTATGCAAAAGAAACAACTGCAAGCTTTGACGCTTGAACAAAAATGTGCGCTGCTTTCGGGCGCTACTACCTTTGGGACCCGTGCACTGCCGAAAAATAATATCCCGTCCATCACCCTATCCGATGGCCCGAACGGTGTGCGCAAGCAGGCGGGCGCGGCGGACCACCTGGGGCTGAACCCCAGTGTTCCGGCCACCTGCTTCCCCACGGCAGCCACTGTGGCGTGCAGCTGGGACCCGCCTTGGGCGAGCAGATCGGCCAGGCCATGGGCGAAGAAGCCGCCGCGCAGGAAGTTGCCGTGCTGCTGGGGCCGGGCCTGAACACCAAGCGCAGCCCCCTCTGCGGCCGCAACTTTGAGTATTTCTCCGAGGATCCGTATCTTTCCGGCAAAATGGCCGCGAGCTATGTACGGGGCATCCAGTCCAACGGTATTTCGGCCTGCCCCAAGCACTTTGCCGTCAACAGCCAGGAACTGCGCCGCATGGCGTCGGATTCTGTGGTGGATGAACGCACGCTGCGGGAACTGTACCTGACCGGGTTTGAGATCGTGGTCAAGGAAGCAAAGCCCAAGACCATCATGAGCAGCTATAACCTCATCAACGGAACTTACGCCAACGAGAACCGCCACCTGTTAATGGACATCCTGCGCGGGGAGTGGGGCTTTGACGGTGCTGTGGTAACGGACTGGGGCGGCAGCAATGACCATGCTCTGGGCGTGCAGAACGGCTCTACGCTGGAAATGCCCGCCCCCGGCGGGGACGCGGTGCGCGAGCTGATGCAGGCTGTGCAGAGCGGCAAAATTACCGAAGCGGATGTGGACGCCCGGCTGGACGAGCTGCTGACGCTGGTGTTTGATACCCATGCCGCCGTGCAGTCCCACAGCCGCACCTTTGATGCGGACCGCTCACCACGCCCTGGCCCGCCGCGCCGCAGCCGAAAGCATTGTGCTGCTGAAAAACGAGAACGACCTGCTGCCGTTGGCCGAGGGCGCAAAAGTTGCCGTGATCGGCGACTTTGCCCAGACACCGCGGTACCAGGGCGCTGGCTCCAGCGCGGTCAACTCCATCAAGGTGGATACCTTTTTGGACTGCCTGAAAGAGAGCGGCCTGGCCAGCGTGGGCTTTGCCCCCGGCTTTGACCGCCAGGGCAAACCGGATGCCGCCAAACAGGCCGAGGCTGTAGCCCTGGCCCAAAAGGCCGAAGTGGTGCTGCTCTGCCTGGGGCTGGATGAAATCAAGGAAAGTGAGGGTCTGGACCGCGGCGATATGCGCCTTGCGGACAACCAGATCGAACTGTTAAAGGCCGTGCAGCAGGCCAATCCCAACACCGTTGTGGTGCTCAGCGCAGGGGCTTCGCTGGAAACCCTGTGGCTCAAACACTGCCGTACCCTGGTGTATGGTGCGCTGGGCGGCCAGGCGGGGGCGGGCGCCATGCTGGATGTGCTGACCGGCAAAGTGAACCCCAGCGGCAAGCTGGCCGAAACCTGGGTCAACGCCTATGCGGATACCCCCGCCAAGGATAACTTTGCCGGGCCGGGCCGCATGGTGCAGTACCGCGAGGGGCTGTATGTCGGCTACCGCTATTACCAGACCGCCGGTGTGCCGGTGGCGTTCCCCTTTGGCTATGGGTTAAGCTACACCAGCTTTGCCTACAGCAATTTGCAGGCCGCGTCCAATGGCGTGACCCTGACCGTAACCAACACCGGCAAGCGCGCCGGAGCAGAGATCGTGCAGCTGTATGTGGCAAAACCCGGGGCAGAAGTGTTCCGCCCCGCACAGGAGCTGAAAGGCTTTGCCAAGGTGCAGCTGCAGCCCGGCGAAAGCAAGACCGTGACCATCCCGCTGGACGACAAGGCATTCCGCTACTGGAACACCAAGACCGACAGCTGGGAAGTGGAAGGCGGCAGCTATGAGCTGCGGGTCGGCGCGTCCAGTGCGGACATCCGCCTGACCGCCGTGGTGGAAGTGGCCGGTACCGGCGCACCCAACCCCTATGCGGGCAAGCATCTGCCGCACTATACCAGCGGCAAGGTGCAGAGCGTGCCGGATGACGAATGGGCCACCCTGCTGGGCCGCCCGGTGCAGCAGGGAAAAGTTAAAATTGACCGCAACATGACCCTGGGCGAGCTGAACCACAGCCGCAGCCCGCTGGGCTGGCTGATCTGGCTGGTGCTTACCGCACTGCTGAACGCCAGCTACAAGCGCGGCAAGCCGGACCTGAATGTGCTGTTCCAGTACAACATGCCGCTGCGTGCCCTGGCCAAAATGACCAGCGGTGCCATCAGCATGGGCATGGTGGATGGCATTGTGATGGAATTACAGGGATTCTGGATCATCGGCCTTGTGCGGGTGATCATAGAAGCCGTGAAAAACCTGGTACTGAACGCACAGCTGGAACAGCGCCTGCGCAACAGCTGAGGAAAGAGAGGGGCTATTTATGCAGCTATGGAATAATTTTGCGGCAAAACACCCCGCCGCAGCCAAGTGGGTGCGCGAAGGCGGACTGTTTGTGATCGTATCCAACCTGGTTACGGTGTTCAAATACCTGCTGCTGCAATTTTTGCCGGCGGCGTTCAGCAGCCTGCCGGTGGTGGATTTTGGCTGGCCGGGCATCCCGGTCACGCTGTTTGGCGAAACCTTCCAGTGGAACATCCTGGGGTATGATTCCGCCCATGGCGGTCTGCCGTACTTTTGCGCCTACATGGTTGCCATGGTGGTGGGAGAATGCATAAACTTTCCCATCCAGCGCAACTTTGTGTTCCGCAGCAAGGGCAACCTGGCCAAGCAGATCGCCTGGTATGTGGTGGCGTTCTGCTTGATCACCTGCATCGTCAACTCCATCAACTGCGTGTGGGTGGCGGTTGCGGGCCTGCTGGTGCCGGATTTCATCTACAACATTGGCACCACCGTGCTCAATGGCGGCATTTCCATGGTGATCTTCTTCTTTGTGAACAAGATCATCTTCCCAGAGGGTGCACAGGCAAAATAAAGCCCGGCAGGACCACTGGTGCTTTTCCCGGTACACGCCCGGCGTAATGCACACACGGGCTTTGAACACCCGGGAAAAGTGGCTGGGAGAAGAAAAACCAAGATAAGAGCTGATGGCCGTAATGGGCTTATCGGAATAGCGGAGGAGGCGTTTTGTCTCCTCCGTTTTTTCGTAGAGGATAAAATCCGTAAGACTTTCGCCAGTTTCTTCCTTGAATTTTCGGGAGAGATAGGGGCGGCTCATGAACAGCGCTTCGGCCATTTTTTCCACGGTGATCAGTTCTGAGATATGGTGCCAGATGTAGTTCACCACATCGATCATCAGCTTGGAGGTACAGCTTCCCTTCTGCAGGCGCTGCACTCGCTCGGTATAATCCGAGATCATGCGGTATTGGAGGTTTGTGATGTTTTCCAAGGTGGTCAGCAGCTCGCAATTTTGGCTCTGCACATTTTTGCACACCGGAGCAGTTGGATAACGGATGCGAGAGAGGATAACAGGTGCAAAGAATGCAGCAGATGTAAAAAACAAATTTGCGATAAGAATAACGAATCTGCGTGATTCTTGAAATTGATGACTGTTGCACGTTAGTTTCTCTTGATCAGTGGGTACTCGAACAGGGCGGCGGCACGGCACAGGAAAAAGTCCTTTGGATGGTATAAAAATGTGATTGCCAGCAACGGCGAAGATCTGAACGAATAAAGAAGAATGCTGCCTTTCCCTGATGTGGAGAAAGACAGCATTTTTATTGCGTTTTTCGGAAAAGAGGTGAGCAGCGGCCCCTACAAACGGGTAACGGCTGGCCATAAAATGGCGCTATTACATGGTGTGCTTTGTGAGAAAGCGCTGTAGTGTGATGATATAAAACGGATGGGTGCATGGTGTGCGCCCCTACGGAATTACAACAAAACACCCCCGCCCGTGCGGTAAATGAACTGCATAGGGCGGGGGCACCGTTATTTTACAAAGAAAACGCGCAGAGCGGAGATTTTAGGCAATACCGCACAATTCTAAGTGCCGATACGGCGAGCGAGGTGCGGCAGATGCTAAGCCAAAAGCGCAGATAATACTTTGTGTATTATCGAGCATTTTGCAACGCAGATGCCGTGCCGCAGCCGCCGGAGCGGTGCTTAAGCCGTCAGGCGGGAATTGTGCGGTGTTGCCTTTACTGTTCCGCGGCACCGGTGGGCAGCTGGGGAACAGCGGTCAGGATGCGCATGAACTCTTCGCCGGTGATGGTTTCTTTCTCGTACAGGTACTTGGCGATCTCGTCCAGCTTGCCGCGGTTTTCAATCAGCATCTGTTTGGCTTTTTCATGCTGCTGCTTGACGACTTCCACGACCTTATCGTCCACTGTGGCGGCTGTGCGCTCACTGCAGGCCAGGCTGGCATCGCCGCCAGGTAGGCGTTGTTCACGGTTTCCAGGGCAACCATGTCAAAGTCGTCGGTCATGCCGTAGCGGGTAATCATGGCGCGGGCCATCTTGGTGGCCTGCTCGATATCGTTGGATGCGCCGGTGGTGATGGAGTTGAACACCACTTCTTCGGCGGCACGGCCACCGGTCATGGTGGCAATTTTGGCCAGGATCTCTTCCTTGGTCATCAGGGTGTGGTCGCCGTCCTCTACCTGCATGGTGAAACCCAGTGCGCCGGAAGTGCGCGGCACAATGGTGATTTTCTGCACGGGGGCGGAATGGCTCTGCAGGGCGGCAACCATGGCATGGCCGACTTCGTGGTAGGCCACGATGCACTTTTCTTTGTCGCTCAGGATCTTATTCTTTTTCTGGGCACCGGCCAGGATGGTATCCACGGCTTCCTGCAGGTCGTACTGGGTAACGGCCATGCGGTGGTGGCGCACAGCACCCAGGGCGGCTTCGTTGATGATATTGGCCAGCTCGGCACCGGAAGCACCGGGAGTCATGCGGGCAACCACGGCAAAGTCACAGTCGGGGCCGATTTTGACCTTTTGAGCGTGCAGGCGCAGGATGCTTTCGCGGCCTTTCAGGTCGGGCAGCTCCACGGGCACACGACGGTCAAAACGGCCGGGGCGGGTCAAAGCGGGGTCAAGGGATTCAGGACGGTTGGTGGCGGCCAGAATGATAACACCCTTGGCGGCGTCAAAACCGTCCATTTCGGTCAGCAGCTGGTTCAGGGTCTGCTCGCGTTCATCGTTGCCGCCCATACCGGAAGCACCGTCACGCTTTTTGCCGATGGTATCGATCTCATCAATAAAGACAATGCAGGGGGCTTTTTCGTTGGCCTGTTTGAAGAGGTCACGCACCTTGGAAGCGCCCATGCCGACGAACATCTCGACAAATTCAGAACCCGCAATGGAGAAGAAAGGAACACCGGCTTCGCCGGCAACAGCGCGGGCCAGCAGGGTTTTACCGGTGCCCGGGGGGCCGACAAGCAGAACGCCCTTGGGCATTTTGGCACCGATATCCTCGTAACGCTTGGGGTTATGCAGGAAGTCAACGATTTCCTGCAGGCTCTCTTTGGCTTCGTCCTCACCGGCAACATCGGCAAATTTGATGGACTTGCCATCCTCAACGACATACTGTTTGGCACCGGATTTGCCGCCGCCAAAAATCATGCTGTTGGCGCCGCCGGTCATTTCACCGACCCGCTTGCGCATCATGCGGTTGAACCAGACGATCAGGATGATCATGGGCAGCAGCGAGATGACCCAGCCCAGCAGGGTATCCACCCAGGTGGTCTGGTTGTACACCTTGCCAAAGGAAACGCCGGCGCTTTCCAACCGGTTGACCAGCTGCAGGTCCTGCGCAATGGAGTTGGTGCAGTAGGTGGTATCGTTTTTGTCCACAAAATAGATCTGCTGATCCTGAATTTCAACGGTGCTCAGTTCGCCGCCTTCGAGCATGTTCAGGAAGGTGCCGTAATCGACCTGTTTGACCTGACTTTTCATCATGCGGGGAAGGCCCAGAAATTGAGCAGCAGCAACACCACAAGGATCACGCATATACAATGCCGGTCGTCTTTTTTGGGGGCGCGCGGCTGTTGGGGTTTCGTGCATAACAATTTCCTCCAGTTGAGGGCGGTAATAGGGCCCCCGATAGATTCTATCATGAAGAATAAAAATGAACTGCGGATGAACAAGGCATGAATAGCTGGA
>ENA-OQAA01001089-OQAA01001089.1-human-gut-metagenome-genome-assembly--contig:-NODE-1089-length-15247-cov-2.410582_pt1 | contig 15247 bp, 13 predicted proteins | sample MGYA00242489_ERZ504515 | MGnify/ENA primary metagenome ERZ504515 (study PRJEB26092, sample SAMD00036237) | human gut metagenome | host: Homo sapiens | study: EMG produced TPA metagenomics assembly of...
TGGGTATTGGGTGATTCGAGGTTAAGTTTAATTCGACTCAAAGCTGATGTTACGTATCTTCTCGATTGATAGCGATCCTTAATTTAGCGATAGCGCTCTTCGGTCCTACGCAAGTAGCGATTATCGCTTTCGCTTGTTGCGGCTTCTCGATCTCGATCATGTTTTCGGTGATATTCGCCTTAGCCTTAACTCCGTGGATAAGCATCATGGAGCTTTTTCCGGTATCCTGTGTACGGGTATTTTCGGTGGGGCATTGATTCCGTTCATCATTGGTGGACTTGGAGATCTGATCGGGTTGCGCTATTCCATGTTTTTCCTATTTATCACGCTGGGCTATATCTTGAGTATTTCCTATTGGGCAAAACCATTGGTCAAGAATGAGACCGTCAGCCTTAAAGAATTGTTGAAGCAGTTAAACCGTACAAAATAAATATGTATATCTTTGGCCTATAAAATTATCATCCATGAAAAAAGAATCAATCTACCTCATTCTGGCATTTTTTATACTTTGCGCTCACTCTTTATACGCAAATAAAAGCGTACGGTTGTCTTCTCCAAACGGAAAGATCAAGTTCTCCTTGGTTTTGGATAAGAATAGCCCGGTATACAGCGTAGCGTTTAATAAACAAACCCTGATCCAAGACTCTCCGCTAACGTTGACTTTCGATAATGGGGCTTTCGGGGAAAATGTAAAGATCAACAAACCCGTGTTCAGCACGAAGGAAGAGACCTACGAACTGATCGTCGGTAAGGCGAAACATATACATAGCCTTTCCAAAGAGGTAATCATCCCGCTAGAGGAAACCGTTCAGCTTTTCGCAAGATTAATCTGGTCGTAAGGGCTTTCGATGACGGTATCGCCTTCCGCTATGAGTTTCCGAAGCAAAAAGGATGGGATTCGTATATCATGTATGACGAGGGAACCAGCTTCAACCTACAAGGTAACCCGAGCGTAACCACTTTATTCCTCCCCAACTACCAAAGTTCCCACGAAGGTAAATATACGGTCACGGATTATGCCGACATGGATAATAAACGATTGATGGATATGCCCGCCCTGTTCTCTTTCCCGAACCATGTTATATGGCGATTACCGAGGCGGCGGTTCGTGATTACGCCGGTATGTACCTATGGAAAGAAAACGGGGCTCTTCTCGGGAAACTATCACCTAAACTGGGACAAGAGCGTATCAAGGTAGAGGCATCCCTACCCCATCAATCCCCTTGGCGGGTCTTGATGATCAGCGATCAAATCGGTTCCTTGATAGCGTCCAATATCCTTACGAATCTCAATGAGCCTTGTAAGATAGAGGATACGTCTTGGATTAAGCCGGGTAAGACTACTTTTACGTGGTGGAACGGAAATGTCGTTCCGGATACGACTTTCCTTGGCGGAAACAATTTCCCCACGAATAAATATTACATTGATTTCGTAGCCCGTAACGGATTGGATTATCACTCGATCTACGGGAACGCCGAGCAAGCTTGGTATGACGAGGATGGAGCCGGATTCGGTTCTCCGGGCCCGAAAGCGGACATCTTGAAAGTCGTTCCGAGCCTTAATATGCAGGAGATTTGCGATTACGCCAAGAGCCAAGGCGTACGTATCCATTTATGGACCAACTGGAAGCCTCTGTACGCGAAGATAGACGAGGCTTTCGCCCAATTCGAGAATGGGGAATCGCCGGTATGATGATCGATTTCATGGATCGAGACGATCAAGAGATGATCCGCATCCAAGAAGAGTTCTTGGCGAAGGCGGCCAAGCATCATCTATTCGTGCAATTCCACGGAGCTTGCAAGCCGTCTGGATTGAACCGTACCTATCCCAATGAGTTCACCCGCGAGGGTACGCTTAATTATGAGCATTGTAAATGGGACAAGGATACCGATGCGGATCATGACATCCATATGCCTTTTACCCGTTTATTAGCGGGAGCGACAGATTATCATTTAGGTGGTTTCCGCTCTTTGCCAAGGGATAAGTTCAAGAACCAAGAACGTAACCCTTACGTAATGAGTACCCGTTGCCATATGTTAGCGATGTACGTGGTATTAGAGAGCTATCTCGGCATGATTTGCGATACGCCGGAGGCTTACGAGGGACAACCGGGATTCGAGTTCCTGAAAGCCGTGCCTACGACTTGGGACCAAACAGTCGTTCCGAACGCTTCCGTCAATGAATACGTAACGATCGCCCGCAAAAAGGGAGAGGATTGGTTTGTCGGTACGATCAATAACAGCCAAGCACGCAGTATCGATGTAGACCTCAAGTTCTTGGATAAGGACAAGAAATATAAGATAACGATCTATAAAGATGCTGAAGATACGAATATAGACTCGAACAAACTCGTAAAAGAGGTTAAGGAGATCACCAACAGGGATAAAATCACCCTTCCGCTGGCCTCCGACGGAGGATCGGTCTTTCATATTCAACCCATCTGACGCAATCCACCCACTGCAACCCGGGTTGCAGTGGTACTGCAAGGCTGATGCAGTAATACTGCAACGCCCATACAGTAACGCTGCAACGCCCCGTGCAGTAACAAGACACAAAGCTTTCGGATAAAAGCAAGTATTGGAGGAACCGGAACAATTGATTACTTTTGTCCTCAAAAGTATATAAATGAGTTACAATTGGAATACACGGACGGAACTTTTGTTCGGAGCGGAGCGTATGGAGCGCTTATCCCGTAGCCATGTATTGGTAGTTGGACTGGGAGGTGTAGGAGCTTATGCCGCCGAGCAGATTTGCCGGGCCGGAGTAGGAAAGATGACGATCATAGACGCCGATACGGTAAACGAGAGTAATATCAACCGCCAATTGCCCGCCCTTCATTCCACCCTAGGGATGCCGAAAGCCGAGGTCGTAGCCAAGCGTTTGCTCGATATCAATCCCCAGTTGCAACTAACCGTCCTGAATGAATTCCTGCGAGACGAGCGGACGGAGGAGGTACTCCTATCGGCCCCTCTCGATTTCGTGGTAGATGCCATCGATTCCCTAAGTCCCAAGGTATACCTGATGTACCAAGCATATATCCATAAGATCCCCATCGTGTCCTCCATGGGGGCGGGCGCTAAGGTAGACCCGTCCTTGGTACGGATTGCGGATATCTCCAAGACAATCAATTGCGCCCTCGCGAAAGCGGTGCGGAAACGGTTGCGTCCTCTAGGCGTAAGCAAGGGGATTCCCGTCGTATTTTCCACCGAGTTCGCCGATCCGGACGCGTGATCGAAGTTGAAAACGAAACATGTAAACGTACGACCACGGGAACGGTCTCTTATATGCCGGCAACGTTCGGTTGTTTCCTTGCCTCGCACGTTCTAAGAAACTTGATATGATACAAACCGAAGGAATAACGAAAAGTTTCGGAGCCTTACAAGTATTGAAAGGCATCGACCTCACGATAAACAAGGGCGAGGTTGTCGCTATCGTAGGCCCTAGCGGGGCGGGTAAGACAACCTTGTTGCAAATCATCGGCACGCTCGACGCACCGGATAGCGGGCGGCTGGTTATCAATGGCACGGAGACAAGACGATTGGGCGATAAGGAATTGGCGGCTTTCCGCAACCGGAATATCGGCTTCGTCTTCCAGTTCCATCAATTATTGCCGGAGTTCACGGCCTTGGAGAACGTGATGATCCCGGCACTGATCGCCAAGGAGAAATCGGCCGTGGCCGAGAAGCGAGCGAAAGAGATGCTGGACTTCCTGAAACTCTCCGATCGCATGGCACACAAGCCTGCCGAGCTATCCGGCGGAGAGAAGCAACGGGTAGCGGTAGCCCGTGCGCTTATCAACAATCCGGCGGTTATCCTAGCCGACGAACCTTCCGGAAGTCTCGATACCAAGAACAAGGAAGAATTGCACGCCCTCTTTTTCGAGTTAAGAGACCAGATGAACCAGACGTTCGTCATCGTGACGCATGACGAACAACTGGCTACAAATACAGACCGTGTAATCCATATTAGAGATGGAGTGGTAGAAGCTGCTTATTGAACCCGCAGCTTCACCGTCTTCTGATCGTGTGCGATCTCCGCACGGATGATGTAGATGCCTGCCGGGAGATCGAACGTATAAGTCGGGCGAGCGGGATATAAGGTACGTACCAAACGACCCATCGGTGTAAACACTTGTATCCGCTTCAACGCCTCGCTCGCGCTGGCCACTACCCTACCCGATACGGCGGAATAGACAGAGATAGATTCCGCGTTGTCTACCCCCTCATTACCGGTAGGCGAGCCCGCGCTTAGGAAGTAACGTCCATGGCTGCTGCCGTCCAAACGCAAGGTATACGTATCGTCCGACAACTCCGTACTCTTGCGGGTCACGGCATCGTACAGGTAAAGCGTCTCCGCCCAATCGCCGATACCCTCTATCGTCAGTGTAACCTCGCCCTTACCCTCGCCGGCATATACGCAAGGGCACTTGGTCGATCCGTCGTACTACGTTCACACCCACGGCACGAGTCCCGGCGATAGTGTACACCTGCGGGATCTCCTCCAGTTCCGTATCCAGCAAGATTACGGCATCCTTATCTGCCTCATAGCTGTTCGTAGCATCATCCTGCTGCGTCAGCAAGGCCGTGCTACGATATGCATCCCGCTCCGCCGTCAGCCTCAATACCGGGTTCTTGGCCGTAGCGGTACGCAAGGAAGAAGAGACCTTCTCCGGCTCTCCTTGCATCATGGAGGGATCGAAACGAACGACCTTCAGATCGGCACCGGTTGCCGTACCTTCCGCTTTCGTTTGAGCCGCATCTTTCAGCTCTACAAAGAAGGCCTGCATGGGGGCGATAACGGCTCCGGAAACAGCATCAGTATCTCCATTTTCCCATGCCACATCAGGCGTACCGACAACAAGACCCTCTCCAATCTTCGTATCCAATGTCCAATATTTTTGCGCTAAGATAGTCTCATTCCCTTTCAAGAAACGAGCGATATCCAACGGATACATATACGGATTACCCAACAGGAAGTGCTTACCGTCGCCATCAGCAATGACACGGACGGTTCCATTATCCGTATTCCACCATTCTTCCGTTCCATTCGCATCTGTCAATACCACCTCGATCGGCTTGTCATCCGCCAGCTTGCCGGCATTGATCCGTTCCGCTAAAGTCGGGGCTTCGGTCATGGCAGCTCTCAATGTAGCGTTTTTCGTCTCCGGTTTCCACGGTTCATATTCGTAGGAGTCATCCGCTTTCGGCAGGCGTACCAAGACATTTCCATTCAAAGCATCCGCTTTCTTCTTTTCTACGCTGGCATAGAATCCCTTTCCTAATGCGTAAGGGACGTTCACATCGTTGTATTCACGGCTCCAGTTGGATTGGACTACCTCGTAATGAGTTGTATCCAAATCACTCTCAGGAAGAGAATTTGTTTGATTCGCTCCGCTCTTCGGCACGTACATCGTGATCGCCTTGTCCCAAGCTTTCTGGTAGAAGGCAGGGGCTTGGCGGTCGTTGTTGGCTGTGTTGTATTTGATATCATCGAAAGCGTAGGTGTTCTGACGGCCCGTGTTCTTCACGGTGTACATATCGCCGGCGAATACGCTTTGCAGGGGCGATGCCATCCAATATTTCGCGTCAGGTGTCATTTCGAATTCCACACGGGCGGTGTCGTACGTCAGGAGTTGCTGACGGCGTAACTGCGCCTTGGGTTTGAAATAGATGGCTTTTACCTTATTTATATAGTACGGGGTTACGACCGTATTATCTCTGTCTTTGTCTACCGCCATATCATATTGGATATACTCGGTAGCCTTTGATGAGTTCGCTTCGGGAATCTGTAACAAATGATCTTTCGTCTCCAAGTCTTCCAATTCCAGCGTCTGCCTTCCGGGATCGTGATACGGGTGAAATGAAGCGGGGCGAAGGCGGCGGTCAAGTCTGCATCATTGCCGTTGGCATCCGCATTGTTTGTTCCGTTTGGATCTATATACAATTCCCCTTTCGTAGACTGATGCCAGTTTCCGTCATTATACCATACTTCGGCATTCGGGCTTTCCACGTCAAGTATTCCGGTACGATCTTGATAAGTAAGGTAGCATATCCCTCGCAAGAGCCTTCTACGAAAGTTCCGTTCTTATATTCACCGAATGGAATATAAAGTGAATAGATTTGGCCTTCAGCGAATTTTTCATAGGCACCCTCCTCAAAGGTCATCGAGAATAACCCGCCGCCATTATCAGTTTCAGTTTCAGCTTTCGCAGACAAAGCCGTCAAATTACCTACCTCTATATAAGTCTGTCCTTGCCGCAAGAATATAGTCGTAGCGTTACCGTTAGGTTTACCCAATTGGTCAGATCCTTCCATACCCATTGTCAAGCCTCTTCCTTGAATAGGAATATTGGTTATGCTTCCCTCCACGATATTCGGCAAGCCGATACGCAGGGGCACATTGATAATGCTCCATATCTTTCGGGTACTCCACATCCGGAAAGCCGGCTAACAATGTCGGGGCGGGAGCGGCTTCCAATGTTTTTTCCTGAGGTTGTTCGCAGAAAAGCCACTCGCGTCGATTGCCTTCAATAATTTTCTCTGGCAGATAAGGAATCGCTACCACTTTTTTTACCCAACGGAATTCCGCATATCCAAACTTCCCGCCAATCACTAATTTTGGCTCTGTGTCCACATCACCTAAGAGCAATGTCTTCAATTCCTTAATTAAACGCTGATCCGTATATTTGTCTTCACAATACTCAATCAAAGCTTCCGCCGGGAAAGACAAGGCTTTCTTGTCATCAAGAAGTTGATCTCTATAAGACCTCAATATCCCATCTAATGATTCCCCATACCTCTCATTGAACGACGCAAATTCCAGCGAGTCGCCCAAGAACCAATCGAACGTATATGAATAATCCTTGAAAGCTTCTATCTCTTTAAACTTATTCAGTTCCCCTGTCGGATTTTGGTTATCATCTAACTCTTCAACCATACGGTCGCTTCCTCAATCTGACTGATCCGTCCCTCGCAAGCAATCATGCCCTCCGGCAAATCACTTTTGGTATTCGCTACGACCGTGAAGGAAGGGAGTACGGTGAAAGGGGTGGTCAGCAAGCAAGGATCTTGGAAACTACTTCCCGCATAGGCATTCGGGAAATCCACGACTTTATCGCTAGTAACTGTCGCGGCCGCACTAAAGATTACCACATCATACTTACCGGAGGCAGGCTCTACCTTCGTCCCGCTTCCGTAAGGTCTCTCACCTTTATATCTCAACTCAGTCTTGTCCACATCAATGGCACTTAAATGGATGATGTTTGAATCTTCCCCATCCCACCAAGGCACACGAGGACGAGAAATACCCATTACCGAACAAACGGCTCGTATCAGTCTTCGTATATATCGTCATATCCATTCATTATTCTATCTATCTGGTCCCCTATTGTTTGCGGATCAGGAATGTTATAGTCCCATTCTGAGTCTGATTTACCACAAAGCTTTCCTAAATTTTGTTTCAAATATGCGATATACTCATCTTTCGGGAACGGATCCCCATTTGTTTTTTGGGCACCCTCTTCTATGTCCTTATCCCAAACTCCTTGCTCAGCTGCATCATATAAGAAATCATTGATCATACGCAGGTTTACGACAATTTGTCGTCGCATCGCAGTTTCATAATTTGTCAGATCCTCAAATCCTTGATGCTTTAACCCATCTTTAGTCGGAACGATAATACGATACACTTTGCTTCGGTTGTTATAGTTCTCATTCTTATAGTCCTTCAAATCCGTATTCAATGTAATCCAATCGTATGGTTTATCTATAGCTCCGGTTTCCCTTTTATCGGTAGCTCCAATATAAACGTTGCCGATCGTAGGATTAAGATGACTTTCCCTTTCCTTTGGATCTCCACCCATCAAACCATAGCGGTATTTCCATATATGCTTTGAATCTTCCGTTATTTTATTCCCCATATTCAGATCGGACAATACATCCGGATTAATGCTCCAACCATATTCTTGAGCAGAAGTTCGTAATCCGTGGCAACGGTCAAGTTGGCAGAAGAGCACACGTCTACTCGCTTTACGTCGATCTTGGGCTTGGTACGGTAGATACGCAAGCCGTCGATAGCGTAATCCGCGCCGTTAGCATGGATTGTGTTGTTTTGTACCTCCAGATAAAACTCTTTATATACACTAATATTTTGTACTAAAGAGAAAGTATAAACTAACTGTTGCCATTCACCGAGACAGTCATCTCCATCTATCGCATCACCGGAAGTAAAGCGATGCAAAATATCCTCTTTACCATCCTCCTTTCTCCCAATAAAAAACAGATTAATATTAGGAGGAAGATTCGCTGTACCTTTACCTGTCATATCATTCACCCAAAAGTTCACTAAAAGTCCCGTATTCGCACAGATAGTTCCCTGATCTAACGGGATTTTAACCAAACGTCCCGGCAAGTTCGCAGCATCCACATAATAGAAATATCCTAATTTTTTACCTTTTGTATTATAATAGGTTCGATCATATACTTCTTTATCCACACCACTATTAGCAAAAAACCAAAAATTTTGTCGGTCATCATAGAAGACTTCTTTCTGTTTGGATATACCTTTAACATTTGCTGTACGGAACAATCCATATTGGTTTTGAAGTGTTTGAAAACGAGGATCCCCCCCCCATTTACCATATGCTTTTTGTATTTTATAATTATAAGGCGCATAACCTGTCATGTCCCGCTCTAACCAATATCCTGCAGTGTTTTCTTCAGTAGGGAAACCAATATTTGATATATTTCTCAGAGGTTCGGCCTTTAACTCTTCAATCGTTATCGAATCTTTTCGGTCGAAGTTTATATAACCTATCAACTCATAAAGTTCCTGATTATCGTCCGGATTTCGCGCTGGATACTTCGACCTTTCCGGATCTTTTTCCAACATAAAACCGGCACCCTTCTGCTTAATAATATTATACCGATAAATCAAGGGACTCTGATTCTCTAATGAATCAACCGCCCAAATCGTCAACTTCGTAGTATCTTTAGTAAAAGAAAAACTGTCTACCATTGTTTTCCAACGATTCAACTCTTTTACAGTCCCATCTATAGCATATTTATACTTCTCCCCCACAATGAGCTCTCCGTCTGTATACCAGGCATAGTTATTAGCGGTCATACCTATTTGCACATTGACATTTCTCGCATCCTCTGAAACATACAAATTTTCTTCGATAAAAGGTTTATCAAGGATATTAGCACCGGAAGTTTTAATCCGTTCCGCAATTTCAGATGCAGGCCGAATTATAAACTTATAACGTACTGAAAGTTCAGGTTCGGTAAATGTTCTACCATCTGCGCTTATTTTATAATCATCCGCATTCAAGCTCACATCGCAAAAAACACTATCCTCTGCCACTACATCCATATCATATACGACAGTAGAAGCTCCTGTCGCATAATTACCAGCATCTTTATTAAAAAATCCTTTATACCAAAACAGAGAAGTATCAATCTTTCGTAATGATGTCCTATAAAGCTGATTACTTAATGAACCTCCATCTACATAAGAACCATCCGTCATAGGATTTATATCTTTTCCTGTTATACCCTTGCTAGTCAAATTCCCATTTTCATCAAATCGATACCAACGGACATACCAACGATAATTTTGATCAGTACTTCCATCATTGTTTCTCAGCTCGGGTATAAACAACTGTTTCTCTTTGCCTTTCTGAAAATACACCGTATCCACACGCTCCGAAACAACTTGACGTTTGCCAAATTTATATTCTATTTTTGTAATCTGCGCCGGCGCAACCGCACTAACAGACAAGATCAACAAGCAAGTTAATAACAAGGATTTATATCGTAGGTTGATTGATGGTTTCATCCGTCGGGTCCTCCTTTCTTAGTTTTAGTTACTATATTATGGTTATTGTTTGTAATTTCTTATCTTGATGGTATAAGGGATTTGCATCTCTTGCTTCTCCTGATCCACGTAATAGTTTATAATGAGCGTGAGGATGACCGTGGCCTCCGCTTTTCCACCCAGTTCTTGGGTATGGATCGTGAAGGAGCCTTTCTTTCCTTCCTTGACCGAAGCCTCGGGAAGGTAGAAACGCTGTTTCTTGTCACAATCCTCTCCATTTACGGCCGTAATAAGGTGCTTATCATCATCTTTCACTTGGATCGAACTAAATTTCACCGTTTCCGGGACTGTTTCATCCTGCGGGAGACCTTTGATCGTGAAATCTCCTGTCACGCCTTCTATCCTAGATATCTCGAAACGGATCGACAAGTCACCGGCGGCTTGCAGGGTATGCTCAACAGGCGTCAGTATCTGCACGCCCGTCTTCTCACCATAGACCAAGGCGGTCGGGTAGACCCCGATGGGGAGGCGTTGCTCGGCTACTTCCAATTTCGTCGTGATGTTGGTTATCAAGACAGGGATGACCAGCAGGTCATTGCGGCGTACGAAGTCGAAGCCCGTGAGGTGCTCCGTACGAGGGCGGCCTTCGATCTCTACACCGAGGTGGATGCCACCGCCGTTCTCTCCGACGGCCGCATTGGTTTCAGGAATGTAGCGAATATAAGCTCGTTTACTACCGTTCTCGCCGTCCACAGGTTTGGCTTGTATTTCTTTTTCATTATCACCGGGTTTGATAGATTCAGTATAAAGATCCTCTAGACTTACTACAGAAGGATTCGCATCTTTCGGAAAAGATGGAACCAAAGGCTCTTCCAAGTCCTTGTCATCCTTAAACTCCAAATAATTCTCATTTCCCCAAGGCAAGAGCCAGATCGGCAGGCTTCCCTTGCGGAGGTTCATGATGTCCAATCGGTTTACGGTTATGGATTTATCTAAGTTATTGGTTATCTCCACTTGCACCTTGCCGATCATGCGGATCAAGGGAATCTCGAATTTGTTCTCTGCCGGAACGGGCAATACCGTATGCTTTTGGGCGTAACTGCTCATAGGGATGCGCTTTCGAGATGCTTCCTCGCCTCCGAATTTACCCTTTTTCTCCTCATTCCTTGTATCGATACTCGTTCCCGAGTCCAATATCTTCACCTCCGACAGTTCCGCCAAGGAATGTGCCCCGGTAATTTTTTGATACAACGATGTACCATCTTCCAGCGACTGCAAATTGGCGAACGCATAAAAAGAGTATTTGCCGAGAGGCAACTTCATCTCTACCTCCGTACGAGAATCAGGATTATTGATACCCGGCGTCCACGTACCATGCTAGATGTATATCCGGCCAATTCAACGTTCTCATCATCATACGCCACCACCAGCCAGTCCGTGATGTCTCGCTCGTATTGATCCTCTTCCTCTTCCCAAAATCCGCCTTCGTCATCATCTCGCCGGCTTTCGTTTGCGGCGGTCGTGCCGAGCGGGAAGTCCACAGGGTGATGGTCACGACACAACTGTTCGGGTCATCGTTGGGGAGATCGCCCCCCCGGTCTTCGCCGCAGGCTACGCAGAGCCAGCAGAGGCAAAGACCGGCGGCGACCGCCATCAATTGGTTATATAGGGTATAACGTCTCATCATTCGCGCTATTTAATAAATCTCAGTTTACAATATACCATCGTTGATACGGATCACCCAGTCTTTCACCTGTATCTTGAAGCAGGCGTACCCCACGATCGTAGGGTCTTCCGGATCAGGCCCATCGGGATTATCCGGGTTGTCCGGGTTGTCAGGATTGTCCGGTCCCGGCGGATCCGGAGGCGTAGGCTTATCCGGGCAATCGGGGCATACCTTCGGCGTAAGGAAGAAGATGATCGAGTACTCATCCTGCCGGTCCAGATACTCCTGCGGGGAGATACGGTGCCCCTCCATCTTGGTGAGAAGGAGGTAATCGTTGAGGTTCACGTTCAGCACATCCTTCTCCCATCCGTGATGACGGATGATGAGGCGGTAGTTGCGACTCGCCATCAGGCGCATGGTGTTCATCTCGGCCACGGCCACGTATTGCCCGCCCACGGTAGCGCCGGGAGTCGGGGCGGCTCCCAGCTCCACGTTCTCCGTATAATAAGGCAGGTAGTGGATGGTGGGATCTTGCAGCAGGGAATTGTCGTAATCCATATACCCGTTGTCGGCCACGATCCGGAAGGAGAAGTTATTCACGTCCATGTCCTCCCCCATCACGTTTTGCAGCACGACACGTAGCTTGTTGGTATTCTTGGCGAGGCTGATCACCTTCTCCTCGGGCATGTCGCGCGTCACGGTGAAGGTATCGAGGCTATGCCAAAGCGGGTGCAGCTCGTTGGGTTGCGTCGTATCGTCCTCACGCAAGGTACGTACCTTGACGTCTTGCGCCCTCTCGACAGCCCGCGACGCCTCGGCGGGATCGTTCCATGCGTAACTGCCCTTGTCCAGCCCGGCCCAAGTGACTACCTGATAGGTACCCGGCTCCATGTCGAGGGCGATGGAGTTCCGCTCGTCCAGCTCGCTCTTCTCGATCCGCCGCTGGAAGAGGAAGTTCCCTTCTTGGTCGCAGAAGAAGAGCGTAACGAAGTCTACCTCATGCTGGAAAGCGTCGGCGAATTTCATATTATAGTCGTACTTGAAATACAGGCGGAACTCGCAAAGCGGCAGCGAGTCGTCGTGTATCCAATCGCAAGCGTATAGCCCCACGGACAAGGCAGCTACGCCAATCAACTGTTTGCAGGTATGAAATAAACGGTTCATAATCATTTTATTAAGATACGCAGTAATCCTCCGCCCGTACTACTGGGGATGGAGGTAAACCATGATGCCCATTATAAGGTTCTTATGATGGGCATCGTAAGGTGGCTTGGATGGGCATCGTAAGGAGCTTACAATGCCCATCGTAGGAATCCCCCGGAGGTAGGGTTAAATAATGATGTCTTTGTTCGTGCGTTTCACCCAATCTTTCACGTAGATGGTGACGTCGATGGTAACATCATCCGTCTCATCCGGTTTGTCCGGCGTATCCTTACCCGGCGTGTAAGGCAGCGGGTCACCTAAGCCACGCACACCCGTCACGTACAATTGGTACACGTTGTTACGCACGATACAGAACTCCATCACGCCCATCATACCATCGTTCCCGTTATCGTTATGACGGATCCAGAACTTGTAATAGCTCTTTCCGCCTTTGTATAAGGAAACGTTGTAGAATTGGTACAAATTACCGATCTGATCCGGGGTGAATTTATTCGGCTCAGTGTAGGTATCAGGGAGATGACCACCGTCTTTCTCATTTTGTTCAATTCTAAATTCAAAATAGCATAGGCGCTTTTTTAGCCCATCAGTCCAGTTTGTTTCGCCCTTAATCATGTCACTAAGATATTTCTTAAACGCGATCTCAAATCCGTTCTGATCAGACATGGAATTAATTGCCTTTTGTACATCAGCAAATTTCGGTAATGTTACCTCATTCCAGCCTTTAATTAAGCCTTTCAATAAATTAGGATCCGAACCCTCTTCCAAATTAAATGCGCAAGCGGCAACAGACGGAAGATCTTTATAGACAGAACGGACAGTCGCACCCTCACCGTTCTTATGGACTGCCAAAAGGAATGTTTTATTGTCATCTAAAGGAACAGACTCAATAGAACCCGTTTCTTGATTATAGAAACTGACTTTAAAATTATCACCATCTGGCATAAACTCAGACTCGAAAATAACGCCGGTAGAATAACCATTTACTTGCGCCTCACGATCCAACGTGTTCTCCTTGGTGTACACGACGGGGTAATATATTCTATCATTCAATCCTTTATAAAAAGCTTCAGTATTAGCATCAGGAATCTTAGCCATATTCTCAACCCTATTTAAGTCTTTGTTTTCCGGATTAAAATAGTTGATATAAGAGTCCTTGAATTGAGCCCAAGGATTATTGCCTTCCCCCGTAGGTACCTCTTTTTTGCTGATCGACGGATCCAGCACATAATTATAAAAGCCACCCGGATTATTTAGCGCCGTCATAGACCATACTTCATCACCCAAATATTTAAAGTCATTACCTTTTTTAGTATAACTTCCAGCCATCGCATCCGCTAAACTTGACCCTTCGCCAAAGTTCTTATCCGCTTTAGGAGAGACCTGCTTAAACACGTAGCTGTTACCCTTCCATTGGTTCACGACCTTGTAACCCGTCAATTTGAATGAGCCTTTATTCTTTACCGGAGAACTTTCGAGTATTTTATCTGTCTCTAATACAGCAGCATATCCCAAGTCGATACGTGCGGCCATACGCTCCACGAATACGGTTGTTGCCGCCGGTTTCGTCTCATCTGTATTTTCCACGGAAATGTGAACAAGCGACTTCCCTATGCCATCTACGCCTTTCATCTTGTGCGTAGACATAATGAAGTGATCCGCTTTCGAAACCTGATTAGTGCCAGTCCATAAATCCTTTAAAGTTTCTCTGTCTCGTAACTCACCCAAAGTAGTAATACCCTCTATTCTATATCCGGCATTAACTACCGTAAATACTTGATAATCACATCCATCTACTGTCAGCTCCTCATTCATCGTCACCTTCATCGTCACTTTTCCGGCACTGTCATGATTAGGCTCGCCACCTCCACTCGGATCAACACCGGTCTTAGATTCATACCAACCCTGTCCGGCAATCTCTAAACTTTTATTTACGTCATCATTAAAGAAGTCCAAGGGGTTAGAGTCAAATGTATTACCGTCATATTTCACCAAGAAGATATTAACATCATACACCTTACCCTCATTAGCGCCATCGAACTCTTCCAAGAAACCGTTGCCGTCCTCGCCCCAGCCGGCACCATCGTTATTAGGATTAGAAGGAGTTCCTCCCGCCTTCGTCAATGCCCCCTTCGACACCGTGGAGACGTTCACTGTCATATAGACTTTGCCGCCATCGTCCTCACCACCGGAATTGCCTCCGTTTTCGATATCATCGGAGCAACCCGTAACCGCCAGCAAGAAAGCGGCGGCCGCGCTTAATAAATAATTCTTTTTCATGTTTCTCATTCGTTTTTATATTTGATACTCATTATTATCATCCTGCGATCACAGCTCTCGCCATCAATCAGCCAGTTCCTCCCGCTTCGCGGCGATCTGCCTCAAGTTCTCCTCCACCTGCGAGGCTACGGAAGGATCGCCGGACAACTTACCCAGCAGGGCCTCCGCCTCGTCCAAGCGGTTCTCCAGCATGGCGATGGCCGCCTCCGCCAAGGTAGCTCCGCGGAATCGGAAGTCTTCGCCAGATAACGGCGGGCCGATTCCAAGCGACCCGCGTCGATCGCCGTAAGGGCGGGTGTTCAGGTTCGACACCGGATCCTCCGG
>ENA-OQAA01001090-OQAA01001090.1-human-gut-metagenome-genome-assembly--contig:-NODE-1090-length-15205-cov-3.969558_pt1 | contig 15205 bp, 26 predicted proteins | sample MGYA00242489_ERZ504515 | MGnify/ENA primary metagenome ERZ504515 (study PRJEB26092, sample SAMD00036237) | human gut metagenome | host: Homo sapiens | study: EMG produced TPA metagenomics assembly of...
GGTCGATCCTCACTGGTGTACTGGTATGTCTGAGCCACCGCACTGGTCAGATCTTTACTCTGCGTCATCCTCTGATAGAGACTTTCCAGATCTTCGTCTTCCCCCCATGCGTAAATGCGCGCTTTCAATCTCATGCAGTTCATACTCCGTCAGATCAATCTCTTTGCGCCGCTCCTTCTCTTCCATTCCAGATGCTTCCAGCCTGCGGCTGTACTCCTGATATGCCCGGTAAGCCAGGGCCATCTTCTGTTTTGGCTTTTCCACCTGCTCCTTGGCATATACATCCAGAAACGTCAGGTGATTGCGCTTATTTAACAAACGCTGATGTTCATGCTGCTCGTGAATATCAATCAGGAGACTTGCCACATCCCGCAGTACTCCCATCGTCACCGTCTCTCCATTGATCTTGCTGACACTTCTGCCTTCCATCAATTTCCGGCTTAAGATCAGCATCCCGTCTTCCGGAAAGATATCCATTTCTTCCAGCTGACGGATCAACTCCTGATTTCAATTGAAAACATCAGTTCCACAAGTCCGAACCTGGCGCCCTTTCGGAGCATATCCGCATTGTATCTTCCGCCGAGTGCCAGATTCACGGAACCTAAGATAATGGATTTACCGGCTCCTGTCTCTCCCGTGAGAATATTGAGTCCCGGTCCAAAATCCACCTCCACCTCGTCGATCAGCGCAGATTTTTTACATGTAATTTTGAAGCATATTTTTTCCTATATCCCTTTTGACACAATCTTTCGAATCTTATCCATCACATGTTCCGTATCCTGTACGCTTCTGATCGCGCACATGATCGTATCGTCCCCTGCGATACACCCTACTACTTCTTTCCATTTCATGGCATCTACTGCGGCCGCTACCGCCATTGCCATTCCGGAAACGGTCTTGATCACCAGAATATTCTGCGCCATATCCATGGAAATATATCCGTCTCTGAGCACACGGATATATTTTTCATTCATCTCATCCTTTTCCGGTGCCAGTACCACATATTTCTGTCTGGAGCCGTCCACTGCCACTTTTGTAAGCCGCAGATCGCGGATATCTCTGGATACGGTAGCCTGAGTCACCTTAAATCCCTCTCTGTTCAAATATTCTGCCAGTTCTTCCTGTGTTTCAATGTCATGTTGTGCGATCAGTTCAATAATTTTTGCATGACGGCTTACTTTCATTGTATTAGTTTCCTTTCATCTTTTTTCTCATTGTCTTCATAAAGCTCTCTTCACTAAGTTTTGCAAGTCTTGTCACATGATCTGATCTTTTGATCGTGACACGGTCTCCAGTACCAAGGCGGAGCATATCTGCCCCGTCAAACGTCACCAGTGCCTGCTCGTCTTTTCCATATCGTCCCTGGCTGATCACAATCTCGATCGTATCTTCCGCCGAAAGCACGATACTGCTGGTATTCAGCGCATGAGAACAGATCGGCGTAATCACAAACATACTGCTGTCGGTTCTACAACCGGTCCGCCTGCTGACAGATTATAGCCTGTCGTTCCTGTCGGAGTGGAGATGATCACACCGTCAGCCATATAGCTGTTGAGCAACGTTCCATTTACATAAACATCAAAGTGAACGATCCGAAGACTTCCATCTCTGGTGATCACGATGTCGTTGACTGCTACATTCTGATAACTGCTGTTGCCGGAAACCTCACCGGAAAGCATCATCCGCTCCTCAAATCCCACTTGATTTTTAAACAATCGCTCCAGCGCATATGAAAAATCCGACCGTTCCACTTCTGCCAGAAATCCAAGCGTCCCCAGATTGATCCCGATCAACGGAAATTCATATTCTGCAAGCTCTCTTGCCGCACGGATCAGTGTTCCGTCACCGCCCAGCACGATCCCGCAGTCCACATTCTCCGGCACAGTTCCGGGAAAAATAAACCCCTGCTCATCTTCTTTTGCCAGAATACACTCTCTGCCATGCTGTTCTATATATTTCTGAATCTCCTTTGTAATCCCATAATCCGGATCTTTCATCAGATTTGTAATAATATAAAAACGCTCCATACCACACCTCTTATTTTGCAAGTGTCTCAAATGCCCGGTCCACAACCAGACTCAAATCTTCCAAGAGTGCATCCTCCACCGGATTCGGCCATTTTTTCAGATGGATCAGATATTCAATATTTCCCTCCGGTCCTTTGATCGGTGAAAAATCAATATTCAAAATCTTAAATCCGATGGACTGTGCATACAGCGCTACTTTCTCAATCACTTCATGGTGGGTACTCTTCTCGCGGACTACCCCTTTTTTGCCGACTTTTTCTCTGCCCGCCTCAAACTGCGGCTTGATGAGCGCCACGATCTCACCGTCTTCCTTCAGGTAATTCCGGATCGGCTCCAGCACTTTTGTCAGCGAAATAAAGGAAACATCAATGGAAGAAAAATCAATCGGTTCTCCCAGATCTTCGGGCACTACATAACGGATATTGGTCTTCTCCATACACACAACCCGCTCATCCTGTCTGAGTTTCCAGTCCAGCTGTCCTCTTCCCACATCGATCGCAAATACCTTTCTGGCGCCGTTTTGAAGCATACAATCCGTAAATCCGCCGGTGGATGAACCCACATCTGTGCAGACTTTTCCATCCACACTGACGTCAAAGTTGGCAATCGCCTTTTCCAGCTTCAATCCGCCCCTGCTCACATAAGGGAGCACATGACCGCGCACTTCAATCTGCACCGTATCCGGAAATGTCGTTCCGGCTTTGTCCTCTCTTTGTCCTTCTACAAACACATTTCCTGCCATAATGACAGCTTTTGCCTTTTCTCTGACTCTGCCAGATTTCTTTTTACAAGCAATACATCTAATCGTTCTTTCATGTCAATCTTTCCCTATCGTCACATAATCTGCAATAATCTGTTTTACAATCGTCTCCGCATCCAGTCCGACTTCCCTGCGCAGCAAGTCTACATTGCCGTGTTCTACATAATCATCCGGAATTCCGATGCACCTGACACCTACATCCAGCTTTGCTCTCGATACATAGTGAAGTACCTGTTCTCCAAATCCGCCGGACAATACATTTTCTTCAATCGTCACAAAAAGTCTGTGATCCTTTGTCAGAGCTTCCAGCATCTCTGTATCCAGAGGCTTTACAAATCTGGCATTGATCAGTGAGCAATGATATCCGATCTCTTTCAGTCTGTCACGCACCTGAACTGCCAGCTCTGCCATGTGCCCCACAAAGATCACCGCAATATCCTCCTCTTCATAAAGAATCTCACTTTTCCATAGACGATCGGAGTACGAAACGCCGACAATCCTTCGTAAGCGGCGCCTCTTGGATAACGCAGTGCCACCGGATACTGAAAATCTGCACAGAACCGCACCATATCCGCCATCTCCCACCTGTTTTTCGGTGAAAGGATCGTCATATTAGGGATCATATTCAGAAATGACAGATCGAAAAGTCCCTGATGTGTCTCTCCGTCACTGCCCACCAGACCGGCTCTGTCCACTGCGATCATCACCGGCAGGTTCTGCAGGCACACATCATGAATCGCCTGGTCAAACGCCCGCTGCAAAAACGAGGAATACACCGCAACAACCGGCTTTAGTCCCCCTGCTGCCAGCCCTGCTGCAAAGGTCAGCGCATGCTCTTCTGCAATCCCGACATCAAAGAACCGATCCGGAAACATCCTTGCAAATCTGGCAAGTCCGGTTCCATCCGCCATGGCTGCTGTAATTCCGACTACTGCATCATTTTGCTTTGCAATATCACAGAATACTTTGGAAAAAATATCGGTATAGCTGTCCTTAGAGCTCTTCTCTTTTGCCTCCCCGGTCTCAATGTCAAACGGAACGATCCCGTGAAATCTGGATGGATTCTCCTCCGCGGGACGTATCCCTTTCCTTTCTTGGTGAGTACATGAACCAGAACTGCATGATCTACCGCCTGGCCTCCTGAAATGTCTTATACAGCTTTCGGATATCATGCCCGTCCACCGGTCCCAGGTAGGTGATTCCCATATCTTCGAAAAACATACCCGGAACAAATAATTGCTTGAGTCCGCTTTTCGTCTTTTTCATCTGGTACAGGATCTTCTCACCCTGTACCGGAATCTTCATCAAGGTATCCTCAACACCCTTTTTCAGTCCCGTATATGCCTCTGCCGTGCGCAGTCCGTTCAAATATCTGGACATCCCGCCCACATTTTCAGAAATCGACATATTGTTGTCATTTAATACAATGATAAAATTGCTTTTTAAACGGGACGCATTGTTCAGTGCCTCATATGCCATCCCTCCGGTCATGGCTCCATCTCCGATGATGGAGATCACGCTGTGCTCTTCCCCCTTGATATCTCTCGCCGCCACGTACCCGAGGCCTGCGGAAATAGAGGTGGAGCTGTGTCCGGTATCAAATGCGTCACATTCACTTTCCTTTCGCTTTGGAAATCCGCTCATGCCGCCATATTTTCTCAGATCGTCAAATCCGGCGCGCGTCCTGTCAGGATCTTGTGTGTGTAGGACTGATGTCCCACATCCCAGATCATCTTATCCTGCGGCAGTTCAAACGCCAGATGCAGCGCCATCGTCAGCTCCACCACACCGAGATTCGATGCCAGATGCCCGCCTGTGACACTGATTTTCTCCACAAGAAACTGACGGATTTCTTCTGCCAGCTTTTCCAGCTCCTCCGGCTTTAACTGTTTGATATCATTTTCTTTTTGAATCTTTTCTAATAGCATAAGGTATGCCCCCTTATTTTTCCCTGTATATCAATGACTCCAGCAAAATCTCCAGATAATCATCTGTTGGATTCAGTGCTCTTAAGTCTGAGATGGCTTTTCTGGACAAATGCTCCACCTCCTGTTTGGCCACATCCAGCCCTTTCCACACAACATACGTCATTTTTTCATTTTTCTCATCGCTGTGCACCGGTTTTCCGAGCACTTCAGTGGTACTGATCACATCCAGAATATCATCCTGGATCTGAAAAGCCATTCCCACTTTTGCTGCAATCTCTTCCACTGCCTGTACACACTCATCGTCCGCTCCTGCCAGAACTGCTCCGATCATCATGGAAGCCTCGATCAGAGCTCCTGTTTTTAAACGGTAGATAAACTCCAGCTTCTCTCCGTCAATTTTCTTACCGGAAGATTTTACATCCACCACCTGACCGCCGATCATTCCGTAGATCCCTGCTTTTTGTCCAAGGATACGGATTGCTTTTCCGGTCAGAAGACTCTTCTCTGGCGCCATCTCAAATGCCGATGCCGCTGTCTCAAATGCATAATTGAGAAGCGCATCCCCTGTCAGGATTCCCATATCTTCCCCATATACCACATGGGTCGTCTTTCGTCCCCTGCGATACTCATCATTATCCATGGCAGGCAGATCATCATGAACAAGGGAATAGGTATGGATCATCTCAATGGCAGCCATAAACGGCTCGATCACCCTGTCCGCTCCGCCAAACATCCGATATGTCTCCTGCATCAGCATTGGGCGCAGACGCTTTCCCCCTGCCAGCATACTGTAGCTCATGGCATCCATGATCACTTCCTGATACCCCTGCACCCTGCAGATATGCTTTTAAAATCTGTTCGATCTGTGCTGTTTTTTCTTTTTGTATCTCCTTAAAACTCATGAACTTCTCCATTCTCGTCCAGAACCTGAACTTTCTTTTCTACTGCGTCAATGGTCTCATTACACTGCTTTAACAGCTGCATTCCCTCATTATATAATGCAAAAGACTCTTCCAGAGTAATGTCTGACTTTTCCATGTCAGCTGTCACTTCTTCCAGTCTTGCAAACAATTTCTCCAGACCGGGTGTATTCTGTTCCTGATTTTCCATGTCTGCCTCCTTTATGCGTGATATTGGATTTCTTCTGTCATTCCTTTTACCTGCGCTTCGATCATTCCGTCCGATACATAAATACGGATCGCATCTCCTTCTTTTACATCTGCAATCTGCCGCACCGGGCGGCCTTTCTTATCTTCTACATAAGCATATCCCTGGTTCAGCTTTTCCAGCGGGGATAATCCCTTCATCTTTTCCACATAAAGAGCAAACTGGTGTCTCTTTTGCTGAAGGATCTCTTCCATCCGGCTGCGCAGCTGCAGTTCCAGATCTGAGGCATACTGCCTGTTCTCAAGGAGCTTCTGCCTTGGGTGAAACAGCCGCAGTTTCAGTGCCGCCTGTTTCAAATACTGACGGTTCTGTTCCGCCTTTTTCAAAACCGCACTGCTCAAACGCATCTGATACTCCTTCATCAGATTCTCTGCAGCCTGATATTCGTATACCGCAAGCTCTGCAGCCGCAGAAGGAGTCGGAGCCCGAAGATCCGCCACATAATCCGCGATCGTCGTATCCGTCTCATGCCCTACTGCGGAAATCACAGGCACCCGGCTCTCAAAAATCGCACGCGCAACGATCTCTTCATTGAATGCCCACAGATCCTCGATCGATCCGCCTCCGCGTCCCACGATCATAACGTCCACATCTTGTTCTTCCAGCATCCGGATTCCCTGTACGATACTTTCCGCTGCGCCTTCTCCCTGCACCTTGGCAGGACAGAGGATCAGCTGTACATACGGATTTCTTCTGGCGGCAATATTGATGATATCCCGCACCGCAGCTCCCGAAGATGCAGTCACGATCCCGACTTTTTTACAAACTGCGGAATCGGTCGCTTGTACTCCTGTGCGAACATCCCCATCTCTTCCAGCTCTTTTTTTAACGCTTCAAACTTTAAGTACAGCTCTCCTGCTCCGTCCAGAATGATCTCTCTGGCATACATCTGGTATCTGCCATCCCTCTCATAGACACTGACCGAGCCGAGAACAACCACCTGCTGTCCTTCCTGCATACGAAAAGAAAGCCCTGACCGTGAGCCTGCGAACATCACGCAGGCTATCGTGCCGGACTCATCTTTTAATGAAAAATATATATGCCCTGATGGATGATATTTACAGTTGGACACTTCCCCTTTGACGTACAGCCGGTTCAGCATAAAATCCTGTGTAAACATATTCTTGATATAGGCATTGACCTGTTTTACTGTGTAGACATTCTTCAACATCTGTCCGCCCCGCCATCTTTAATCTGCAATCTTGGCAAGTACTCCGTTTACGAATGCAGGACCTTCTTCCCCGCTGAATTTCTTCGCAAGTTCCACTGCCTCATTGATTGCAACTTTTACAGGAACATCATCATCCCACTTGATCTCATAAACCGCAAGTCTGAGGATCGCCAGATCGACCTTGTTCATTCTGGAGGTTTTCCATCCTGTTGCTTTTTCATTCAAAATCGCATCGATCTCTTCCAGCTTTTCGATCACTGCTTCCAGCTTTTTCTGTATGTACTCTTTATCCTTCTCTTTTGCGCTTGTCAGCTCTTCAAAGTACAATTCCAGATGCTTTGGCATCTCTTCTAATGTATTAAATTCAATCTGGAACAACATCTTAAAAATGTGCTCCCGAAGTTCTGTTCTTACCATATCGGCTCCTTCCGTCCCTTATGCTTCTTTCGTCCATATTTCTTTTTGCAGGGCTTTTGCTTTTTCTAAAACAGAAAAAGGATGTCCTGCGACATCCTTTATTATACTACAGCTGTCCTGTCTTTTGCAATGAATTTCTATTTTGCAGACTCCTGACTCTCCATCTCCACGCCTGCCACTTTCACATTGACATCCGCAACTTCCAGTCCTGTCATATTCTCCACAGCGCTCTTTACTTTTTCCTGTACCTTGGCAGATACATCCATGATGCTGTAATTATACTTCATATTCAACGCCAACGATACCGTCACAACGCCTTCCAGCACGTCTACTTTCACACCTTTGGAAAGATTCTTCATTCCCAGTCTGCTGATCAGCTCGTTGGTAATATTGCCTGCCATAGATGCTACACCTTCTACCTCTGTAGCGGCAAGTGCTGCGATAATCGCAACCACTTCATCTGCTATTTTTACTTCTCCCATGCTGGAGTCATCCTGTATTGTATAAATATTTCTTTCGTCCTTTGCCATGATAAGACCCTCCTGTTTGTGTCTACTGTTTGCGCTAATCTTCTTTTCATATTATATCAGACATGCCCTGCATTGACAAGGGTCATGAGCGCCCGAATTCTGACAGGATCAGCCCTTCGTTCCGCTCCTGTGTCATCCGGATGCTCCACTCATGTGTAAAGAGAAGCAGCGGTCTGTCTTTGAGATCCTTGATCTTCTTCATGTCCGAAGTTCCGACCAGACGGTTCATATCGATCTCTTCATTTTCGATCCAGCGGATATACTCATACGGCAGATTTTCCAGACGAATCTCCACCTTGTATTCATTTTCCAGGCGGTATTTGAGCACATCAAACTGAAGGACACCGACTACTCCTACTATAATCTCCTCCATACCTGTATTATATTCCTGGAAGATCTGGATCGCACCCTCCTGCGCAATCTGGTTGATTCCCTTAACGAACTGTTTTCTCTTCATCGTATCCACCTGACGCACTCTGGCAAAATGCTCCGGCGCAAAGGTCGGGATTCCTTCATATACAAACCGCTCCTTTGAAGTTGTCAGCGTGTCACCAATCGAAAAGATACCCGGATCAAATACTCCGATGATATCTCCGCCATAGGCTTTGTCAATCATTTTTCTCTCGCTTGCCATCATCTGCTGCGGCTGGGAAAGGCGTACTTCTCTGCCCCCCTGGATATGATACACATTCATCCCGGCTTCAAACTCACCGGAACAGATCCGCATAAACGCGATCCTGTCACGGTGTGCTTTATTCATATTGGCCTGGATTTTAAATACAAATGCCGAAAAATCTTTTTCCTTCATCGGGTCGATCGGTCCCTGATCTGACATTCTCGGAAGAGGAGACGATGTCATTGCAAGGAAATGCTGCAAAAATGTCTCCACTCCGAAGTTGGTCAGTGCAGAACCGAAAAATACCGGAGAAAGTTCTCCTTTGCTCACCAGCTCCTGATCAAACTCCGCAGCCGCTCCGTCTAAAAGCTCAATCTCTTCTTCCAGTGTCACTTTTGCTTCTGTACCGATCAGCCAGTCGATCTCCGGGTTGTTGATATCTACCTTTTTGACTTCTCCCACAGAAGTTCCTTTTTTCGTATCCGAGAACAGCTCGACCTCCTGCTTCTGACGGTCGAACACTCCTTTGAATTCTTTTCCGGAGCCGATCGGCCAGTTCACCGGGCAGGTTGCAATCCCCAGCTCTTTTTCGATCTCGTCAAGAAGATCGAATGTATCCTTGGCTTCCCGGTCCATTTTGTTGATAAATGTAAAAATCGGAATATGGCGCATCACACAGACTTTAAATAATTTTCTCGTCTGGGCCTCCACACCCTTGGAGGCATCAATGACCATCACCGCAGAGTCTGCAGCCATCAGTGTACGGTAGGTATCCTCCGAGAAATCCTGATGTCCCGGTGTATCCAGAATATTGATGCAATATCCGCCGTAATTAAACTGCAGCACAGACGATGTAACTGAGATACCTCTCTCCTTTTCAATCTCCATCCAGTCGGAAACCGCATGCTTTGCGGTCGCCTTTCCCTTTACGGAACCTGCCTGATTGATTGCTCCTCCATATAAAAGAAACTTCTCCGTCAATGTCGTCTTACCGGCATCCGGATGGGATATAATGGCAAATGTCCTTCGTTTTTCTATCTCCTTTGTAATATCTGACATCTTACTTCTTCTCCTGTTCTATAAAACTTCACATGTCCTTTTAGTGTATCACAAGCATTTCTCTGCCGCAATCCAAATTTCTTTATTTTTCGGCTTCTGCAGTCTCATGGATCGGTGTGATGACGATCTTTTCCGGAGCAATGTTTGTTTTTCTGGTCACGATATCCTCGATCTGGGCACGATTTGCATCTGTTAATTCCGCTGCATTCACCACAATATCCGCAGAATCAGCGGTCAGACTGACAACAGATTCAGAAAAGCCTTTCGATGCCATCAATGTCTCCACCGCCACTTCCTGCTCTGAAAGCTGTGTCATCTGCAGCATCTGTGCGATCGCATCCTTCTTTTCTTCTTCACTGATATTCGCGTTGTCAATGATCGCCTGGAGCGTTTCTTTGTTCTGCGAACGCATCTGTTCTCTGGCAACTTTTGCCTGCGCTACGGTATTTTCCGCCTCACCGCTGGTCAAAACAGCCTCCCCCGGTGTCCCCTCCACTTCGGAATCATTGCTCGCAATCTCTCCGTCTGTCTCCAGATCTTCTGCCGAGATATCCAAAAGTTCCTGATTGGCGGTTCCGGCACTCGCCTCTTTTGCCCCATCTTCTTTTGCTCCGAACAGGCGTCCTGAATAGTTCAGATATCCTGCGATCGCGATCATCACCGCCAGCGCTGTAATAATGATCTGGTTTTTCTTAAATAATCGTTTCAAAATCATATCCTCCTCTTTTTCCTTCTGTTTTATGCATTTGTCCGTTTCATTATTTTAATCTTATGCGCCTCCACTCCGAATAATGCCTGCACTGCCTCTGTCAGATTTTTTACCACGACCGGATCATCTCCTCCATCAGCTGCAATCACCATTCCCTCAATCTCCGGCGCCATTTCCTTACTCACATAAGGCGTCTGTGTCCCATCGGATTTCTGCTCATAAATACTGGTATGACTCAGCGAACGATCTTCTGAAACCCTGCTCCCTCCTTTACTGTCTTCCTCTGTGATTTCATTTTCTTCCCTCTGGCTGTCCTTTTCCACCACTTTCTCTTCCGAAGATTTCAAGGTGAGCATCACCTTTACTTTCCCGACTCCCTCCACGCATTCCAGGGTATCTTCCACCCTTTTTCCAGCAATCTTTCATACTGTTGTTCTGTCGCCTCTCCCCCTTCTGTTTCCGTTTCTTCCTGTCCCGCCCCTGTCCCGATTTCCGGATCTTTCTGATCCGGAACCGGGGAAACGACCACCACCAACAGGATTCCTGCCAAAAGCAGGATCAAAAGCTGCTGTTTTGCCGGCAGTTTTCCTTTTTTTCCAAATCCGGAAATCCACTGCTTCCATTTATTCTCCAATCTGAATCTCCTCCACTTCAATCTGCTCCTTTTCTTCCGTCTCCAGGGTCATCTCTCCCTTTCCTTCTTCCTGCTTCTCCCGGATTTCTTCCAAAAAAGAAGCGCTCTCCTGTTCCATGTTCTGTTCCTGTACCCGACTTCTAAAACTGTCCTCCATATCAGTCAGCCTTAACAGCGGAGTCATCAGAAGAATGATCAGTACCAGTCCGGAAAAGAACCGGATATATTTTTGGTACGATTCCTGTGGAAGTGCCTGCAAAATGGCGCTGACAAGAATCAGATAGACCGCCAGATCCTGAAGCCACTGATAGAGTTCTTTCAAGGTCTTCTCCCTCCTTTTACGTGGCAGAAGCCGCGACCACAGCGATGGTCAGCAAAAACAAAATCCCTGTGGTCGCCATTACTTTCACAAGCATTTCATATCCCTCACTGACCCCTCCGATACATGCTGTAATTCGTTTGTCCGATATCGGCTGTGTCACCGCCGCCACCGTTTTATACAAAAACGCCAGAAGAAGAAGCTTCACGATCGGGATAATGCAGATACCCGCTGCGATCACCGCGCCTGCCATTCCAATCCCGTTTTTTATCAGAACTGCCGTTCCAAGTACGACATCCATCACGGAACCTGCCATGTTTCCAAGTCCCGGTATCGCCTCCACTGTTTTTGTAACAAAACTTCGTTTCAGGGAGTCAAGTGCAGGAGAAAGGATTCCCTGTACGACATTGATCCCGATCACACACGCCAGCATGGTCTTTAGCGTCCAGCCCGTCAGTTTTTCCAGAAGCTCAGCAAACTGCGACAAAAATTCTTCTCCGGTAAGATTGCCCATCACCTGGATCATCATATAGACATTGACGAGAGGCACCAGAAAATTCAGGATACTGCCTCTGCCAGAAAGATCAGAAATAATACCACCTCAAAGAAAAACATGGATGTCACACTTCCGGAAGCTGCTGTAACTGCTAAAAAATACGTCGGACAAAGCACCTTCATAAATTCCAGCAGGAAGTTTAACGAAGTCTCCATCTCGGATACTGCCAAGCGGAACCCGTTCAGACAAAGTGCAATAAGCAGCATATAAAGAATATAAAACGCAATCTCTGAAGCCTGACGTTCTCCGAAGGCGCCGGAAAAATTTGCAAACACCGCAGCAATCACCGCGATCAAAATCAGATATACCAGAAGTTTCCGGTGTGTCTGCAGTTCATAGAAAAACTGATCGAAAAGAAAGCCTGTAAACTGCTCCCCCGCTTTTTTCAAATCACCTGACACAAGCGTCTCCACAACATCCCGGAAGGTCATTTTTTCCCGTGGAAACATCTTTTTCAGACTGTCATCGAGATCTGAAAAATCAAATTCATCCAACAGCTCTTCCTGTGTGATCTGCAGGCTTTCTTCCTCTTCTGCAGCATACGCTGTATGTACCGCCCCAAACAGGCACAGGCTCAAAAAGAGAATGCCGAATATCCCATATTTTCTCATAACAGAAACTCCTGAATTGTTTCCAAAAGGGCAAGAAGGACCGGCATCCCCACCACAAGGATCGCCAGCTTGCCAAATATCTCGATCTGCGCTGCAATCGCCTGATACCCGGCATCTTTGCAGATTCCGGAAGAAAACTGTGCAATGTACGTGATGCCGACCATTTTGAGCATGATGGCAATATATTCCGTATCAAGAGTCAGAAAGCTTTGAATCTGTTCCACTGCCCGAATAAACACTTCCAGTTTTCCCACAATGCAGAAAAAAAGAAAGATGCCTGCCGCCAGATTTATCAGAAATCCGTACTCCGCTCTTCCTCCTTTGAGCTGAATTGCCAGAAGAACCGCCACCATCGCGATCAGACTGACCTGCAATACACTCATATCCGCCTCCCTCTTCACAGTGAAAACAGGCGCTTCATGGACGCAAACAACTCATAAATATATGGGAGCACCCAGGACAATACCAGAATCAGACCTGCAAAGCTTGTCAGAAACGCCTGTTCTTCCCTTCCGCTGTGTTTTAATACCTGGCTCAAAATAGAAACCAGAATGCCGACTGCGGCAATTTTAAAAATAACACCGATCGTCATGAATTCCTCCTGTCTGATTTCCCGGCAAAATTCTTCTTAAAATAATACGATCACCAGAAACAATCCGCTCATCACGCCGAGCCAGTTTCCGATTCTCTTTTTTGCCGTGATCTCCTGCCGGGTTTCTTCGATTTCTGCCCCCAGATTCTCAAGATACATCTGCATACTTGTTCTGCCTGTCCTCACATCCATCTGTCCAAGATACATCCCCACCTCCGAAAGTTCTCTCATATGCCTGCTCTTAAGATGAAGCTCCTTTAATTTTGTTTCCGTGCACACCTCCCAGATCCCCCGAAAACTCTGCCCGCCTCTTGCCTCCACCCTTCTTTGGAGATCCAGCATCCAGCTGCGATAAGGCTCCTGCACCCGGTTTGCAGTTTTTCCAAAAACCTCAAAAAGAGGTGCGCCGCTGTATTCGATTTCTCCCTGGATCAGTTCCAGAATATGGCGGATGTACATCAGTTTTTCCAGATACTGCTGCTGTTCCACGCCATATAAAAATCCCCCTGCCGTGGTTGACAAAAGAATCAGAATGCAGCCGATCAGTTTCTGCATAAAAGACTCCCCCGCTCATCGAAAATCTCTTTGATTTCTCCCGGATGTTCTCTGTTCTCCAGTACCACATAGCGCTCAAAGCGCCGCTGTCTCACCAGTTCCCCCAGTCCCGGCTTGGACGCGATCTCTGCCATCGAATTCCCATGTACACTGGCGATCAGCTTACAACCGCACTGCATAGCATACTCTACGGCACGGATCTCCTCCTGGGCCCCGATCTCATCCACAGCCAGAACTCTTGGGGACATCGATCGGATCAGCATGATCATGCCCTCTGCTTTTGGACAGCAATCCAGAATGTCCGTCCTGCTCCCCAGATGATTCTGTGCCACTCCCAGATAACAGCCTCCGATCTCGGAGCGTTCATCCACAACCCCTACCGTGCATCCTTTCACATGCGCATTCCCGTCTGAAATCTGCCGGATCAAATCCCGGATCAGCGTTGTCTTTCCACCACATGGCGGAGAGATGATCAGTGTATGACATACCTCTCTGTTCTTTGTGATCATCGGAAGCAGCCTGTCCGCACATCCGGGAATTTCATGTGACATCCGGATATTTACAGACGAGATATGCTGCAGACTTTTCACCTTTTCCTGTTCTAATATTGCTTTTCCTGCCACCCCCACACGATGTCCTCCTTCCACTGTCAGAAATCCCTGCCGGATTTCATTTTCATACGCATAAAGGGAATAATGACTGCTGTATTCCAGCGTCTCCTTTATCTCTTCTTTTGTCACCATATGCTTTTTCGCCCGTCCTGCAGGCAAAAATAATTCTTCTCCCTGATACAGGATCAGAAGCGGCTGATCTGTTCGCAGCCGGATCTCCTGGAGCTTTCCATAGTCCAGGTGCGCTTCCTCCATCACCTTGCGGATTCCGGCCGCCAGAATGTGAAGGATCTGCTGTTTTCTTCTCTCTTCATTCATCTTGTCCACCTCTTTATCCCATGTATATGAGAGAAGTGAAAGTTTATTCCTGTGGGTTTGAAAAATTTTTAAGTTTACAGGTTTACCGGCTATTCAGAATTGGGATAACGGGAAAGTTTTGGGGGCAGATGCAACTCGTGCGAGTCACATCTGCCCCCTATTTAGAACCATCTATTTCCCGACAGCCCCAAATATGTATTTTCTATTGTTCTTCTTTGCCCGCTGCCCTCTCTTCTCCCATCTCTCGGATCATTTGTGCAATAACATCTTCCTCTTCTTCAAGTTCCTCTGAAATCTCAGAAATAGATTTTCCTTTTACCAGTTTCTTTTGAATCAGCCTTTCTAAAAGCTCCTGTTTTCCCTTTTTAATTCCCTCTTCTCGTCCTTCTTCTCTTCCAACCTCTCTGCCCTCTTCCCAGGACGCTTCCCGCTCCTGCCGCATATGCTTTCCTCATCATATTCATAAATACTCACTTGTTTCGCCTCCGCTCTGTTTTGTTTCAAAAAACTCTGAAAGAATTCCTTCCTGAATACACTCACTGATTGCCTGTTCCACTGCTTCTTCCACCGGCTTTACCTGAGCGTACTCCCGCACTCTTGCCGTATATTCCGAGTAATCCTTCAG
>ENA-OQAA01001091-OQAA01001091.1-human-gut-metagenome-genome-assembly--contig:-NODE-1091-length-15192-cov-1.697179_pt1 | contig 15192 bp, 18 predicted proteins | sample MGYA00242489_ERZ504515 | MGnify/ENA primary metagenome ERZ504515 (study PRJEB26092, sample SAMD00036237) | human gut metagenome | host: Homo sapiens | study: EMG produced TPA metagenomics assembly of...
CCATAATAGAAAAAATTCCTCCAAAAGGAGTGAGTTTCTCAGATTTTATTTGTATCTTTGCCATGTCATATTAGAGTTTTGCTTGTCTTCTTTTCGCAACACTAAGGTAAGTGAAAATTCTGACATGGCAAAATCCTGGGCAACTTTTTGTTGCTCAGGCACTTATAAATAATGTTAAACTATAGTGTTGCGGAATTAAGGATTTTTAGAAACATTTCTGAAGAAAGAGAAAAGACTTTTAAATGTTTTTTTCACGAAAAGGAGGGAGGGTGAATATGAAAAAACTGATAGAAAGTACGTCTGGAAAACGTCGAAGTCTTTTCATTAAAACATCGAAGTCTTTTCTCGTGTACGCCGAAGCGTTTTTTTAAAACCTGGAAGGCTTTTTTAAGGACGGGGTTCAACCTTACTTGCACGCAGAATCTCACGTTTCCCACCCGGAGGTCCCGGAAGACGTCCACGTGGAAACCGGAAGACTGGAGCATCCGGCGAATGATACCTTTGGCACAATAAGTTGTGAGGATACCGGCAGGCCGGAGTAAAGCATACAGGTGATCAAACAGAGACTGGCTCCACATTTCGGGTTGTTTTTCGGGAGCGAAGGCATCGAAATAAATTACATCAAATCGTTCATCGGTCTGCCAGGTGGTGAAGTCAGTTTCTATTTTACAGAGGGTGAAATGGGGAGTTATCTGTACAGGAACATTCCATACAGCGCGATGAAGACTGTAGAATGCCTCACTGCACTGGGGAGCGATCTGTTCGGGATAATTCATCTGGCGGATGAGATCTTCGGGTAATGGGTAGCGTTCCAGGGTTGTGAAACGGATGTCGCGTCCGCTTGTTTCAGCTTCCAGCAGAGTCAGAAAAGCGTTGAGACCTGTTCCGAAACCGATCTCAAGTACATGAGGTGCAGCGGCAGAACTTTGTTTCAATCCCATGTTGATAAAGATATGTTCTGATTCTGTCCGTGCACCTTTAACGGAATGATAATGCTCGTCCATTTCCGGAACAAAGAGGGTATAGCTTCCGTCGGCTGTCTTTTCGAGGGTTCTTTCTTTCATTATTGGTTGTTTTTAGAGAAACAGTTCAGTGGTCGTGGCAACAAGAATGGCATAGCGGGCCAGTTTTCCGAGGGTCATTGAGAAAGTGACGATCCACACATTGGCACGCATCAGGCCGAGGGCAATCAGGACAGCATCGCCGATGATGGGCAGAAAAGAGAAAAAGGCCATCCAGGAACCGCGTCCGTGAATAAAGCGTGTGGCTTTCTCCAGCTGTTTATGATCTACCCGGAAATATTTTTCAATCCATTCCATTTTTCCCAGGTGACCGATCCAGTAACAGGTCAGTCCGCCGAGGGCGTTTCCAGCAGTAGTGGCTAGTGTAGACAGAACCGGATCAAGTCCCAGACCGACGTAGGCCAGCATGACGGCTTCGGAACTGAAAGGCAGAATGGTACCGGCGAGGAAAGCGGAGAGAAACATTCCCCAATAGCCCCACTCGGTCAGAAACTGAATAAATGCATCCATAAGTTAAACAAGCCCAGCATCAGAATCAGAAGCAGTGCTGTGCCGAAGAATATACGGGTGAAACGATTATATGTCTGAGCAAAGAGATGTCCGCAAGGCAAGGCTCCCAAGGCAATCAGTAGCGGGAACAGTGCATTAAACAGATGAGGCTGAAGCAGTAAAAGCAGCAGGATACCTGCTTCCAGAATCAGCAAGGTGCGGAGCATGATACGGGTCTGTACCTTTTCCTGATAGGTTGCCATGAGACTACGAACGCTGCAAATAAGTATGATCAGCAGGACAATGCCGCCTGAAACGGCCTGTTCCAGACTGAGTATACTGTAATCAATCGGCATGGGGCGGAATGAGGAGAGAAGGGTATCACAGGCAGATTCCAGATTTCCCAAATACAGATGATAGCTGAGCAGAAACAGGTAAGGGGTAGCAATTCCTACCAGTCCGGCAAAAAAAGTGCGTGCACTGAAGGAGCGCAGATCTCCCATTGCAATATATATAAGAGGAATAAGATAAAGCACGGGAGGAATGGCCAGACTTCCTAGTCCGAGCAACAGAAAGGCATGGTACACAGGAGTAGAGGCATAGAAGCTTCGTAACTCTGAAACAGGGCAAACAGAATGCCCAAAAAGAGAACCGGAAGCCAGACTGCCGGTGTGTAGGCATGGAGAAAAGGACAGAAGCATAAAGTGTCAGAAACAGGGCCGAGGAAAGGGTAGTGCGTGTATGGATAAGGGCAAAGTAGTATTCAGCTCAATGAGAAGATAAGTGCCTGCTGCACAAAGAGCCATTGAAACCAGTTCGGTCCATTCTCTGCAAGTGCTCCCCCAAACCAGTAATGCAATGAGAATGGCAACAGGAAGCGTCATTCTTCCCGTTGCCACTTCATATTGAAATCTGTTTCTTATTGCCATTGTCGGATGATTAGAGGTCGAATCCGATATCAGAACGGAAATATTTCTTTTCGAAGCTGATCTTTCCGGCATTGCAGAATGACTGTGCCAGGGCTTCTGCCTTGTCGGCTCCATATGAGCTGACTGCGATGACACGTCCTCCGGATGTCACGATCTGTCCGTCTTTAACAGCTGTTCCTGCATGGAATACGATGCTGCCTCCGGCTTTGGCTTCCTCAATACCGCTGATGGGATAACCTTTTCCGTAAGCCTCCGGATAGCCGCCTGATACGAGCATGACGCATACTGCTGAGCGGGGATCGATTTCCAGTTCTTTTTCGTGGAGATTGCCTGCAGCTACGCCTTCAAACAGATCTACAAGATCACTCTTGATACGCAGCATGACGCTTTCCGTTTCGGGATCACCCATACGGACATTGTATTCGATGACCATCGGATCACCCTTCACATTGATCAGTCCGAAGAAGATGAATCCTTTGTAGTCAATACCTTCAGCTGCCAGTCCTTCAACTGTAGGACGGATGATGCGGTCTTCTACTTTCTGCATCCATTCCTTGTCGGCAAACGGAACGGGAGATACGGAACCCATACCTCCGGTGTTCAGTCCTTTGTCGCCTTCACCGATACGTTTGTAGTCTTTGGCTTCGGGCAGGATCTTATAGCTCTTACCGTCGGTAAGTACGAATACGGAGCATTCAATTCCGCTCAGGAATTCTTCAATCACAACTGTTGCTGAAGCATTTCCGAACATGCCGCCCAGCATTTCTTTCAGTTCTTTCTTGGCTTCTTCCAGAGTCGGGAGAATCAGTACGCCTTTTCCGGCACACAGTCCGTCGGCTTTCAGCACGTAGGGTGCCTGAAGAGTTTCCAGATAAGCCAGTCCTTCTTCCAGGTTGTCGGCTGTGATGCTCTTGTAGCCTGCGGTCGGGATGTGATGACGCTGCATGAATCCTTTGGCGAATTCCTTGCTTCCTTCCAGTACGGCACCTGCTTTTGAAGGACCGATGACCGGAATGTTTTTCAACGCTTCATCGTTGCGGAAATAGTCGTAGATTCCTTTTACCAGCGGATCTTCCGGACCTACAACCACCATCTGGATATCGTTGTCGAGAGTGAATTGCTTGATGGCATCGAAATCGTCAGCCTTGATAGCTACGTTTTCGCCCACTTCACGTGTACCGGCATTTCCCGGTGCAATGTATAGTTTCTCTATTTTAGGGCTTTGTGCAATCTTCCATGCCAGTGCATGTTCGCGGCCCCCGGAGCCTAACAATAAGAGTTTCATAATTCGTTTTGTTATTATGGGTTTGACTTTTCTTGTTTTGCTTTACTTCAGATGATCTTCAAAGTAGCGGGTGATGTGCTCGTGCAGATGTACACGGTCGCGTCCCATCATGTTGTGTCCGTCTTCCGGATAGACAAAGAAATCGGGATGCGTTCCGGCATCAATGCAGGCACGCAGGAAAGTATAGCTGTGCTGAGGCACACAGGTGGGGTCTGCTCCACCGATGATCACTTCCAGACGTCCTTTCAGGTTACCGGCTTTCAGCTTCAGGTTTGAGTTCTTGTAGCCTTCCGGATTGGTCTGCGGAGTGTCCATGTAGCGTTCACCGTACATCACTTCGTAGTACTGCCAGTCGATAACCGGTCCGCCGGCAACACCTACCTTGAAGATTTCGGGGTAAGTGAGCATCAGGTTAGTAGTCATGAATCCACCGAAACTCCATCCGTGTACACCGATCTTATCTGCATTTACATAAGGCAGTGACTGGAGGAACTTAGCTCCTTCCACCTGATCTTTCATTTCTTCCACACCTAACTGACGGAATGTGCAGTTTTCAAATTCCAGTCCGCGATTATCACTTCCACGGCTGTCTACGGTCAGCATGACATATCCTTCTGAGCCATGTACAGATCCCATCCCCGTGCATCATAGAACGGTTGTTGTGGATCAGCTGAGCGTGCGGTCCTCCATATACATAGATAATGGCGGGATATTTCTTGTTAGGATCGAAGTTGACCGGCTTGATGAGACGATAATAAAGATCTGTCTTTCCGTCGGCAGCTTGATAGTACCCAGTGTGATTTCCGGGAGATTATACTGTTCTTTCATCGGATCAGTAGCTGTCAGCAGGTTGATTCCGGTCTTTCCGTTGGTCGGCAGAATGCTGATTTCACGGGGAACATTGAATGATGTAAAGTTGTCAATCAGGTAAGTTCCGCTGGCAGAGAGACGTGCTGAGTGTGTTCCGTCCTGCTGGCCGAGCAGTGTGCGTTTGCCTGTCTTTACATTCAGACTGAAGATATTGGTCTGCAGAGGTGAGATTTCCGTACTCGCAATGATCATTTCTTTGCGGGCTGTGTTAAATCCCAGAATGTCCTGAACCAGCCAGTCTCCTTGTGTCAGCTGTTTGATCAGCTGTCCTTCCTTATTATAAAGGTACAGGTGATGGAAACCATCGCGCTGGCTCCAGTAGATGAACTGGTTGCTATCCCAGGGAAGGAATACGATGGGATGTTGTGGCTCTACATATTTGGGATGAGTTTCTTCAAACAGCATAGCTTCCTTGGCACCGGTTTCTGCATTGTAGCGCACCAGTTGTGAATGATTCTGGTCACGGTTCAGTTCGATAACATAGATGCTCTTTTCATCAGGAGACCAGCTGATATTGGTAAAGTAACGGTCTGTCGGGTCTCCGGCCTGCAGATAAACTGTTTTTCCGCTCTGAATATGATATACTCCTACGGTTACCTTATGGCTGGTCATTCCTGCCATCGGATATTTGTCCGGTTCAAGGGTTGCAATGCGGGTAGTGGTATTAACCTGCGGATAAGCAGTTACCATGCTTTGATCCATGCGATAGAAAGCCAGACAGTTTCCTTTCGGGCTCCAGAATGTACCTTTATAGATTCCGAATTCGTTGCGGTGAACAGCCTGTCCGTATACGATATCCATCGGATCTGCTTTCTTTTCGTCAGGATTGATCTGCAAATCCTTTTCTCCTTCATGTGCGATGCAAAGATTGCTTCCCACGGTATAGGCTACGTAGCCATTCTCCTTGCAGAAGTCCAGATTGGCAGCTTTTTCGTTCAGACGGAACAGGTTGCTGATCTTTTTCTGACCGAAATCATACCATACCATATAGTTTCCCTGACGGAATGTAATTACTTTCTGATCTCCCCAGGGAAGAGAAGCTCCCATCAGTGTACGGAGCTGTTTCAGTTCCTGAGTTGGCTGAAAAGGTTTTTCTCCATTGAGAAGTGCTTCGTTTACTTCATCAAGTGTTACCAGTACAGTTTCTTTTCCATTGCGGACATTGATGGTTACGATGTTCTCTACATCTGTACGTACACAAACGTCTCCCCACCACTGCAGTCCCGGTATATTTTTCGGAACCAGGTTGAAGTAATTGTTTCCTCCCGGAATGACATCTTCCAGGGTATAGGATTTCTTTTCTTGTGCGAAGCTAGCTGTTGCTGTCATACAGAATAGGCATACAAGTAAGAATACGCGTTTCATTGTTTGATTGAGCGGTAATTATTGTTCATCCATTGATTCATTGTTTTCTCTCTCGATTTCCGGTTTGCGGCGGCTGTGCATGTAGCGTGGACCGGGAGCCTGTTTCGGGCGTCCGTCGTCTGTGGAAGGACGTGGTGTGCGTGGCTTTGATTCGTCTTTGAACCGGAACTCGTTACGGCGTTCGCGCGTGAATTCTTTTCCGTCACCAGCCTTGCGTCCGCGGAAGCCTTCTTCTTTGCGGAAGCCTTCGTTTTTACGGGAACCGGACGGACGGTCTTCTTTTTTACGGAAACCCTTCTGTTCTCCGTCGCGCGAGAATGAACGTGTTTTGGGACGCGGAGAGTCTGTGTTGCGTCTGGGCTTAAAGTCTTTTCCTGCGTTTTCGCTACGGAAAGCCTTGTATTTACCGTCAAACAGCTGATATTGACGGAACTGGCATTCCAGTGCACCATTGAACAAAGGAATCTTGACTGAAGCTTTCAGACCGATCTGGTCGAAACATTCATCCCGATAACTCAAGATCCATGCATTCGTTACCGGTGAAGGCGTGTTTCAGACGTTCACCGATCATTTTATAAAGTTCCAGCAAATCTCCGGAAGAGATACGTTCGCCATACGGAGGATTGGTGATAATAATACTTTTTTCCTTTGGCTGTTCGAACTGTTGGAACGGCTGGATTTTCAGAATAACGTCTTTGCTTACTCCTGCAGCCTTGACATTATGAGTCGCAATTTCGTTTGCTCTCGGATTATTGTCGTAGCCATAAATCTTGTGTGTAAATTCACGTTCCTGTGAATCATCATTATAAATGGAGTCTAACAGATTCTGATCAAAATCTTTCCATTTTTCGAAGCCGAACTCCTTGCGGAAAATACCCGGTGCAATGTTGCGTGCAATCAGGGCCGCTTCGATGGGAATTGTTCCGGATCCACACATCGGATCGATCAGATCACATTCTCCACGCCATCCGGTCATTAAAATCATGCCGGCAGCCAATACCTCATTCAACGGAGCTTCTACCGCTTCCTGGCGATAACCGCGACGGTGAAGTGATTCTCCGGACGAGTCCAAAGACAAGGTACAGGTAGTCTGTGCAATATGAATGTTCAGAAGTACATCCGGGTTGTTGATGCGTACCGACGGACGTTTACCCGTTTTCTCGCGGAAGTAGTCCACTATCGCATCTTTCACCTTGTACGAAACGAATTTCGAATGGCGGAACTCCTCACTGAATACTACTGCATCGATAGCAAATGTCTTGTTCACATCGAGATATTCTTCCCATGGAATAGCCTGTATTTGATTGTAACCTCGTCAGCATCTTTTGGCTGTAAGTTCTTGATGGGTTTCAGGATACGGATGGCGGTACGTAGACAGAAATTAGCCTTGTACATCATACGTTTATCTCCTGTGAATGAAACCATGCGGCGTCCTATTTGAATGTCGTTGGCTCCTAATGCTGTCAGTTCTTCTGCAAGTATCTCTTCCAGTCCCTGGAAAGTCTTGGCTATCATCTCGAATTGTTCGCTCATATAGATTCTTTTGATTTTATTTTTTTGCTTTAGTTTGTACGATTCTTGCTCCTGCAGGAACATTCTCCGTTACCCAGATATTACCGCCTACGGTTGCGTCACGTCCGATGGTGATTCTTCCAAAATAGTGGCGTTGGAATAAACAATCACATTGTCTTCCAGGATCGGATGGCGGGGGATTCCCTTGATCGGTTTTCCGTCGGCATCCAGCGGGAAGCTCTTGGCTCCCAGTGTGACACCCTGATATAGTTTGACGTTGTTTCCGATGATACTCGTGGCGCCGATTACGACACCCGTACCATGGTCGATGGTGAAGTGAGTGCCAATCTTTGCGGCCGGATGGATATCAATTCCCGTTTCGCTATGCGCCATCTCCGTGATGATACGGGGAATCAGAGGAACACCCAGTTCCAGCAATTCATGCGCGATACGGTAATTGCTGATCGCTTTAATGGCCGGATAACAGAATATGACCTCTCCATAGCTTTCGGCAGCCGGGTCACCGTTGTAGGCGGCTTCCACATCCGTTGCCAGTATCCTCCTCATGGCGGGTAACTTACTGATGAATTTAGCAGCAAGACGTGCAGCTTCTTCTCGTTTGGAGTCGGAGCAGACGTTGCATTTCCCCTCTATGGAAGTGCTAAAACACAATCCGGCCAGGATTTGCTCACAAAGTAAGTCAAACAATTTTTCAATGTTGACGCCGATGTGATAATTAATTGTCCGGCTGTTAATAGTAGAATTTCCGTAATATCCGGGGAAGAGAATGGAGCGTGAAAGCTCAATAATTTCATACAAGACTTTAGCAGAGGGCAGTGGTTCGCCATCTTTGTGCTGATGAAACAGTCCTTTATAAGATTCGCTTTCCGATAGCTCATCGACTGCCTGTGTCAAAATGTGGGTGAAGTTCAGTGGACTCATTAGGTCAGTTACTCATATTTATATGGGCACAAAGGTATTAAAAAAAATAATAAAATTCGCTGGGATTCAGGATAAATAATGTATTTTTGTCACATTCAAAACATGACATGAATAAGGGGACTGATGAATCGGAAGACTGCTATGAAACTATTTGGACTGTTGGGGTTGTTGATGTTGTTGAGTTGCGGATATGCTGATAGACACCGCAATAACTCTTCGTGCGAACAGGTGTTGGTTGATTCTCTGGAAGTTCGTGTACAGGATTCTTTGTTTTCCAATGTGCATTATTCCCGCTCACAGGTGCTTGACGCACTGACACAGGCGCAAGATTCCCAGGTTTACTATCGTTTGCTTGCCCTTTTATGGGAAAACATTCTTTGTCTCTTCCGATTTTGATTCTATACTCTATTACAATCGCCGGGTAAAGGAATTTTTCCGCAATGCTTCCCAATCTTCTGAATCTCTCCAATCTCCGCAATGGAATGATGTATTGTCCGATGTCTATAATATCGAAGGCAACGTATGGATGCAACTGAACCGCCCTGATTCTGCAATTATCGACTATAAGAAAGCCTATGGATATCGCCTGAAAGGAAAAAGACTACACCTGCTTCCGGATATTTGTATCAATATCGCTGATGCCTATCTGCATCGCAGTGACTTGGCGCACACTGCTTCGTATTACCGGCGCGCCCTGTTTCTTTGCGATTCTTTGAACTTGTCCGAGCACACGAAATTTCCTGTCTACTACGGATTGGGGCAGACTTACATGGAACTGCGTGATTTCGATTTATCCAATCATTACTATGAATTGGCCGGGCAGTTCTTCGATGAAATGAACGTGAGCGAGCAATGGACCTATCTCAACATCGCGGCAACCATTATTATTACCGGAAAAACTATCAGGAAGCTTTGAAATATATGCGTAGGGCCAATGCACTCGTATCTTCTTATCCGCAGATGGTGTTTGAACAGAACTTTATCAAAGTAAACCTGGGAGAATTGTACTTGTTGACTGACAAACTGGACTCCGCACAGATCTGCCTGGACGAAAGTTATCGTTTCTTCTCCGATATACAGCATAACTCGGCCATTCATTACATTGAAACCCAGATGATTGAACTGGCATTGAAGAAAGGAAATATAGCCCAAGCGAAAACTATGATCGCCCGGACTGCTCCTGTGGGGCATCTTGACGCCAATATGCTGACTATACGCAATCAGTATCTGCAACATTATTTTGAGCATACCGGTGATTACCGCCGTGCCTATGAATACCTGAAACGTGATTGCCATTTGGACGATTCCATTCGGAGCGAACGGATACAGATGCGTGTTGCCGAATTGGATATGCGTTACCGGCAGGATACGATAGTACTTCGTAAGGAAATGAAGATTCAGCAGCAGGCAGCAGAGATGAGAGTGCTCAAATTGAGCGTATCTATCTGGGTGCTTGTCTGCGTGCTGCTTGTGGCGGGAGTAGTGGTGGTTGTCTGGTATATGCGTAAAAAGAGGGAGTTTCTTCGTCAGCGTTTCTTCCAGCAAATCAACCGGGTTCGCATGGAGAACTTGCGGAGCCGTATTTCTCCTCATTTCACTTTTAATGTATTGGGGCGTGAAATCAACCAGTTTAACGGCTCGGAAGAGGTGAAACATAATCTGATGGAACTGGTGAAATATCTCCGTCGTAGTCTCGAACTTACCGAGAAATTGAGCGTATCTTTGCAAGACGAACTGGATTTTGTGCATACATACATCGAACTGGAACGTGGTCGTGTCGGAGAAGATTTTGTCGCAACAATCACGTTGGAGGAGGGTTTAGATGCAACCCGCATCATGATTCCATCTATGATTGTGCAAATTCCGGTGGAGAATGCTATTAAACATGGACTGGCGGGAAAGGACGGAAAAAAGGAACTAATGGTATATGTTTCCCGTGAAACAAATGGGATTCGCATAACGGTTACCGACAACGGACGCGGGTATCTCCCGCAGGTAGTTTCCGCCACACGGGGTACTGGTACAGGATTGAAAGTGTTGTATCAGACCATTCAATTACTGAATACAAAGAATAAGAGTGATAAAATACGTTTTAATATAACCAACAGAAGCGATGGACAAACCGGTACGGAAGTGTCGGTATATATCCCGTTTCGTTTTTCTTATGATTTATGATGGAGACAGAAGAAAAGTATAAGGTAGTTATCGTTGACGATGAACGTACGGCGATTGATGCTTTGCGCCGAGAGTTGGAGCCCTATCGTGAATTTGAAGTAAAAGGAATCGCAGGGAATGGTGTCAAAGGGTAAAAAGATGATTATGGAGTTGCATCCGGACTTATTGTTTCTTGATGTGGAACTTCCGGATGCGTTGGGACTCAATCTATTAAGTGAAATCAGGGAGGATATTTTGTGGGATATGAAGGTCGTATTTTACACCTCTTATGACAAATACTTGCTTCAGGCGTTGCGTGAATCGGCTTTCGACTTCCTGCTGAAGCCTTTTGAAGCGGAAGACCTAAAAGTAATTATAGACCGTTACCGGAAGGCTATGACCTCTACTTCGCTTCCTCTTTTGCCTTCTTTTGCTTCTTCCATTAGTGCATTGATGCCACAGCAAGGCATGTTTATGATTAGTACAGTGACAGGCTTCAAGCTTTTGCGGCTGGAAGAAATCGGTTTTTTTGAATATCTGAAAGACAAACGTCAATGGCAGGTGGTCTTGTTTAATCAAACTTGTCTGAATTTGAAGCGAAATACCAAAGCAGAAGATATTATCAGTTATTCACAAGCTTTTGTACAGATTAGCCAATCTGCTATTGTAAATGTTAATTATCTGGCAATGATTGATGGTAAATGCTGTCAACTTTATCCGCCTTTTCACGATAAGAACGATTTGATTATTTCCCGAAGTTATCTAAAAGAACTGCAAGAGCGTTTCTTTGTTTTGTAATGTAGACCTCATATTATGAAATACGCCACTTCTTCAGCAGAAGCGGCGTATTCTTTTGTTAGAATATTAGAATGAGAGAGAGTTTATGTTACATATTTGTATTATCCATCGTAACGGTCATTTCGGGTACCAGTACGTAGGCTTGTTTTTTAGCGTTCCATTTATAATAATTCGTAGTAACGGTCTTGCCTTCATAAGTATAATTGATGCGTAGGTCTTTTTCCCATGCGTCCTTGCTATTGTTCCATTTCAAGGCTTCGCTTTCAATCATACGTTTGTTGTCATCGTACTTGTAGTTGTACTTCATGTAGTTGGCAAGTGTATTTCCGTCCATTTTGTAAACGGTTTGTCCCACTGTCATACCATTCTCCTCGATTGGATTATAAATCAATTGATTATCGTAGCTACGTGCAGAAGTAGCAAGCGATACAACAAGAAGAGCTGCAGATAAAAACGAACATTTTTTAAAGATACTTTTGCTTTCATGGCTATTTAAGTTTTTGGGTTATACTTTCATTTGTCTACCAAATGCATTGGTTTTACGCTGCAAATCTACATATTAATTTGGTATTTATGCATTTTCGAAGATAAAAGATTGTCAAAATGTCAAGAGTGGAGGTGGGCGATAACTAGCTTTTTGCCAATATTGGTGACAAAAAATATCCGGCAGTCAATCTGCCGGATATAGAATGAATCACTTCGTCGAAAAAGGAATCTTTTTTCTAGCTTTCTGGATGCAGAGTTAAATAATGTTATTACCCATACTTGCTTCTATTTTGTAAGCGGAAGCCCCTGATAAGATGGAGTCTCCTTGTGCAATTAGTGTCTAAAAGATAGCAATTCCTTATTGAGGTGGCCTTTATTCACTTGATGGCTTAATGTGCCTCAAGCCAATTTTTGCCCCATCCGCAATCTGCTTTCAAGGGGACGTGCATGCGGTATGCTTTCTCCATTTCTTCGATGACGATTTCTTCTACACGCTCTTTTTCATTGACAGGAACGCTGAAATTTAATTCGTCATGTACTTGCAGGATCATTTTGGCTTGTATTCCTTCGGCCTGGAACCGTTGATAGATACGTGCCATTGCTACTTTTATAATATCTGCCGCACTTCCCTGGATAGGGGCGTTGATGGCATTTCGTTCCGCATATCCGCGTACAACGGCATTCCGCGAATTGATGTCCGGTAAGAAGCGCTTCCGATGGAAGATTGTTTCCACATAGCCTTTTTCCTGGGCCACCTGAATACTTTTGTCCATATAGGCTTTCACTCCCGGATAAGTTTCAAAGTAACCGTCGATTAACTCTTTGGCTTCTTTACGATCTACATTCATTCGTTCGGCAAGACCAAATACGGATATGCCATAGATGATACCGAAATTGGCAGTCTTGGCTTTACGGCGCATGTCGGAACCTACGTCTTTCAGGTCGATCTTATAAATTTGGGCAGCAGTGGCCGCATGAATATCGTGATTGCTAAGGAAAGCATCAATCATATTCTTATCCTCGCTAAGGTGTGCCATGATGCGCAATTCGATTTGCGAATAGTCGGCAGAGAAGAAGAGGCAGCCTTCATCGGGGATGAAAGCCTTGCGGATTTCTTTTCCATTCTCGTCGCGGATAGGGATATTTTGTAAGTTCGGATTGCTTGAACTAAGGCGTCCCGTAGCGGTTACAGTCTGGTTGAAAGAGGTGTGTACCCTTCCTGTGCGTGGATTGATAAGCTGGGGGAGTGCGTCGATATACGTGCCCAATAGCTTTTTCAGTCCGCGATGTTCCAAAATCTTTTCTACTACCGGATGTTTGTGCCGGAGGCTTTCGAGCACTTCTTCTGAGGTGACGTACTGGCCGGTCTTAGTCTTTTTTGCCTTCTCTACGATTTTCAGTTTGTCAAACAGTACCTCACCGACTTGCTTGGGCGAAGCGATGTTGAAAGTCTCACCGGCCAATTCGTAAATCTCTTTTTCGATTTGCTCCATCTGGGCGGTGAAATGGGCGGACGACTGCTTCAATGCTTCCGTATCCAGCAATACCCCGTTCCGTTCTATATTAACCAATACGGGAACTAGCGGCATTTCTATATCATAGAACAAACGTTCTGCGTCATTTTCTTTCAGTTCTTTCTCCAATACATTTTTCAGTTTCAGAGTTACGTCTGCATCTTCGCAGGCATACAGATATACATCTTTCGGATCGAGATCGCGCATGTTCTTCTGATTCTTCCCTTTGGACCTATCAGTTCGTCAATGTGGATAGTCTGATAGTGCAGGTAAATTTCCGCAAGATAATCCATGCCGTGACGAAGTTCCGGTTGAAGAACATAATGAGCGATCATCGTATCGAAAAGCGGACCTTTTACTGTTGCGCCATAATTTTGAAGAACAATCATGTCGTACTTGATATTTTGTCCGACTTTTAATGAATTCTCATTTTCGAAGACCGGACGGAACTCATTTACGATTTTTAACGCTTCGTCTTGGTCCGATGGTACGGGAACATAAAAAGCTTCATTTTCTGCAATTGAAAAGCTCATTCCGACTAATTCGGCATCCATTGGTTCAGTTCCGGTGGTTTCCGTATCTAACGAGAGAATTTTCGATGTAAGTAACTTTTGAATAATTTCCTGCCTTTTCTCCTCTGTATCAACGAGTTGGTAGCTATAAGTGAGCGATTCTAACGTCTCTAGGTTCATTTTTTTGCTTCACCCGGTTCATCGGGCGTGAAATTCGCAAATAAATCGCCTTGCATTCCGCCTCCTTCTTCGGGGAAAAGTGGAAGAGGAGAGGGGGCGCTTTTCCCAGTGGCAACTTTGCTTCCGGTGGCAGAGGTTATTCCGTTTCCGGAAATATCTTTTTTGAGCACCCGGTCAATGAGTGTTCTAAATTCTAATTCCTCAAAAATGCTACGAAGTGAATTTTCGTCTGCTTCTTCGCGGACAAGAGCATCCATTTCAAGTTGGATGGGGACATCGATTTTAATGGTGGCGAGAAATTTCGAGAACGTAATCATTTCCCGGTTAGTTTCCACTTTTGTTTTCAATGCTCCTTTCAGTTGGTCGGTATGTTCCAATAGGTTTTCGATGCTTCCGAATTCGGAGATTAGTTTTTGAGCAGTCTTTTCTCCTACTCCGGGACATCCGGGGATGTTATCCGAAGAGTCGCCCATTAGTCCGAGCATATCGATCACCTGTGCCGGAGACTGAATGTCAAACTTGGCTTTCACTTCCTCAACGCCCATCACTTCGAAACCTCCTGTGTGTTTGGGGCGATACATAAATACTTTGTCACTTACCAGCTGCCCGTAATCTTTGTCGGGAGTCATCATATAGGTAGTGATACCCTGGCGACCAGCTTCGGTAGCGAGCGTACCTATCACATCATCGGCTTCGTAGCCTGCCACTTCCAGAATGGGGATGCGGTAGGCGCGTATAATATCCTTTATAATAGGTACGGAAAGACGGATTGCTTCCGGAGTTTCTTCGCGTTGTGCTTTATATTGTTCAAAAGCCTCGTGGCGGAAGGTGGGACCTGCGGGGTCGAAGGCTACTCCTATATGAGTGGGATTCTCTTTTTTCAGTACTTCTTCGAGGGTGTTCACAAAACCCAGTATGGCTGAAGTGTTGAATCCTTTGGAATTGATTCTTGGGTTCTTAATAAAGGCGTAATACGCCCGATATATCAATGCATAAGCGTCTAAAAGAAATAATTTATTACCTGAATCCAATAGATTTAATTAATTTTTCATGGTAAAAGTACAAAAAAATACGGTTATTAAGCGTTTTAATTATTACTTTTGTTGCTCAAATTTGTGTAATTAAATTGGACAG